>MDTG01237101.1_pt1 | contig 18548 bp, 11 predicted proteins | sample 811421 | NCBI WGS metagenome assembly MDTG01 (sample SAMN05326645, study PRJNA326480) | marine metagenome | isolation source: seawater | place: Pacific Ocean: South East | collected 2011
CGTGACCTGCCATTGGGCGAATAAGGTGGCGGACCCCTCCATCGGCAGGGTGTACTCGTCCCCGGCGAGGCAGGGGAAACCAGAGCCGTCGACCTGGGGGTTCCAGCCAGCAAACGTGTAACCGGCTCGGGTTGGGACGACTGACGACACGGTGACAGCACTTCCAGCGTTACCCACATGGGCATCGGGTTGGCCGGTACCGCCTTGCGGGTCGTAGGCCAAGGTCACGGTGTTGATTTGCCACTGGGCGTAAAGGGTGAAGTCAGTAGTCTGACCGTGGTCATCGTCAGGAATGATTTCGATCCCACCGGATGCAGCGGTGAACCAGCCAGTAAACGTGTACCCGTCCCGAGTCGGATCGGTCGGGAGCACGGCAATAGACCCACCAACGGACGTGGTCGCGTCACCGTCGGTCACGTCCGAACCGCCCTGGCTGTCGTAGGTGACATCCAACGCGAGCGAGTACAAGCCCCCCAGTCGAGCGACCAGAAGGTCAGACCCGGAGCCCCCTGCAACGACCATCGAGTCGCCGGACACGGCTACGGCGTTGAACGTCTCATCGTGGTCGGCGACGAAGTCAAACGTCTTAATGCCACCGGTTCCAAAGCTCGTGTCGAGCTCGCCCGCGGTGGTGAGTCGCATCACGAACGCCTTGTCGAGGCTGCCGTTGTTGTACTGGCCGGCGATCACGATTCGGCCGTCCTCATCGATCGCCCCAGCCCACCCGTAGGAATCGCCGTTCCCGAAGTCGTGCGCGAACTTGCCGTCTCCAGAAAACGATGGGTCCAACGATCCGTCGGCGTTAAGGCGCGTCACGGCGACAGAATCGTCGTTGCCGAAGACCTGCGATTCACCGATCGCGACGATCTTGCCGTCAGCTTGAACGAGCAGTTCTCGAACATTGGAATCACCAAAACCGAAATCGACATACAACTTGCCCTTGCCGTCAGCAAAGCCGCCGAGATCGTTCTGCCCGTTCGCATTAAGTTGCGCGATGCCCATGTCGTGACGGCTCCACGATGCCGCTGCAGATCCCCCGACGACGGTCTTGTCCCCGGTCATCACGACCGCGTTCGCAAGATGGTCGACCCCACCCGGGAAACTGATGTTGCGCACACCGTCGTTACTGAACGACGTATCGAGAGATCCGTCGGTGTTCACGCGATACGCATTCATCCGGTAGTCCCAGCTGTTGTCAGGGCTCGTTCCGACGATCATGATCTTGTCGTCGGACGTGACGGTGACGGCAGTGGTCCACACGTCCGTGTTCGGCCCGTCGGCCGTGATCTTGCGGCGTCCGTTGCCCCAGAAGCTCGGGTCCAGGACCCCGTCGGCCGTGAACAGCATGATGCCGTGCTTGTCGTGGTTGCCTGATGGCGAGCTTGCCACCACGATCCGGTCATCGGATAGCAGCGCAACGTCAACCGCTGCACCGGATCGGTTCACCCACTCCATGATCGTGGCATTCGGCCACGGCTCAACCACGATCCCCGTTCCGTCGGAACCGAACGTCGTGTCCAAGCTGCCGTCGGTGTTGAACCGGGCAATCAACGGATCGAACTGGGACCCGTTCATCCGGGCACCCGCAACCACCACCTTTCCCGACGACTGCGCGACGACCGACGCAGCCTCGAACCAGAGACCGGTCCCGGAAATGGTGTTCCAGCCGTCTGTGTCGAACGTCGTATCAAGATCGCCCGTCGCCCCATTCGATGCCGAAATCTGGGCAGGTGACGCAGCAACAAGCGCCGAAGTGACCAGCGCCCCTGCAACCACCACCACGGCTGCCTTCATCGCACGACTGTTGAGCATCGGGTGCGATCCACTCACGCGACAGTGAGTGACCCTGCCTTCCGAACCTCTTGCGCGAACTCGGCATCACTCAAGAATCCCGCAGCCCATCCGTAGAGCGCTCCTCGGAAGTAGGTGACCAGAACTCTCGCGGCTACGTCAGGGTCACGAGAGACACGACGGTGCTCTGCAGGCACTGTGCTCAAAGCCGAGGACAGGACCTCTTCCGGGTCGACTTGAACCCAGTCGCCGGTTGCTCGGCCAATCGCCGAGGCGAGCACGAGCACCCGCACGACCTCCGAATCAGCACAAAACACCGACAGGGCGACATCGACAAATGCCGGCACGAAGTTCGGATCGCTCAGAGGAAGGTCGGGCAGGTCCGCATAGATCTCCGAGATCACCTCGTCCGAAAGCGCTCGAAAGATCTCCTGAACGGTTGGGAAATACCGGTAGATCGTCTGACGACTCAACCCGACATTTGCCGCAAGACGCTGCATCGTGAGATCGAACATCGTGCCTTCTCGGAGCGTCTCGCGGGCAGCGTCGAGGATTCGAGCCCTGATTTCAGAACGTTCACGATTGGCACGTTCGCGACGCGCCCGCGAGCGCCGATCAGCCTTCAGTTCACCTACAACAGATGTCATATCTGTGAACGTACGGTTTTTCTACGCCGGTGTTCAAAAGTGGCGCCGAACAATGTTCCCCATAGACGTCCGAACACAACTGCGATGCCGCGTCAGCTGGCCTCGCTGACCACGGGTCATACCTCACCACCCGCCTCGGTGGACGCTCAGCGATTCGCCCCGCAAACTGGCCTGCGGCTCCGTCGGAAGCCTGTGACGTTGGGTAGTGTCAGGTCATGCTCCAGCACCGCAACCGTCTCCTCATTCCGCTTCTGATCACCGTCCTTGCGCTGTTCGCCGCCGCCTGTGGCGACTCGAACGACGGTGGCAGCGCCACGGCAGAGCAACCCGCCGCTGACGCCGGTGATACTGCGACCGCCCAACCCGACGACGGTGCTTCGGTCGAGGCGTACTGCAGCAATAAGGCCGAGTCTGATGCCCTCTTCAATGAGGCCGACCCCTTCGACCCGGTGTCGCTGGAGGCAGCGTTCCGCGAAAACGTGGGCGTTATCGACGCCGCGCTCCAAAACATTCCCGCTGAGATCGAAGACGATCTTCGCGTCGTTCGGCAGAGCATGGATGACTACATCGACGTGCTCGAGGCGAACGATTGGGACTTCTTCGCGGCATCGAGCGCAATCGAAGAGATCGAAGGCCCTGAGCTTGAAGCCGCCGAGGCGCGACTCGAGACGTGGGAGCAAGCCAACTGCGGCTTCCCCGAAGACGGAGACGACTTCGAGGACGCGCTCAACGAAGACCCTTTCTCCGCTCCTGAGGCGTTCGAGGCGATGCTCTCATCCGACGCAGGTCGGGCGATGATCATCGAAAGCATGACCGAAGACGGGGAACTCACCGCTGATCAGGCCGAATGCATGCTCGACAACTCCGGCTTCGAGATGCTGTCAACCCTCGCCACGGGCGCCGAGCTCGGGCCCGAGTCGCTCACCCCCTTCTTCGAGATGGCGGTGCTGTGCGATCTCGACGAAACGTCCATTTTCGGGGACGAGGACTGGTCCGAGGATCTGGATGACGCCGACGTCGATCTCACCCCCGAGCTTGTCGAGGCGATGCTCGAAACGGAAGAGGGTCGGGCGATGTTCATCGAAGGCATGACCGAGGATGGGGAACTCACCGTCGATCAAGCCGAATGCATGCTCGACAACCTCGACTTCGTCGCTCTTGCGGATATCTCGAGCGGGAACGAACCCGATCCGGAGATTTTCAGCGCCTTGTTCAACGTCGCCGTGACCTGCGACCTGGGCGAGGAGTTCCTTGCCGATTGAGCCTCGAAAGGTCGGCTCCGATGCAATTCAGGTCGATCGTGTTTACACGAACGCCGCAAAGCTAACCGTCAGAGGAAACGCCGCTTAGGCTGCCGATGTGCTGTTGACCGGTGGTACGGATCGTGAGACCACTCAGGCCGCTGGGTTGACTCGAACAAGGGTGCTCATCGATTAGGCGTAGTCTTGCGACTGGCGCTGGTTCCTAGCTGTCGCTGCGCGCGATGGCCCTATCGTCGGTGCCGAGATAGCTCGCGACAACACCCGGATCGTTTCGAACGATCCCAGGCTCACCCTCGGCGATGACTGTCCCCGCCTCAAGACAGTAGATCCGGTCGCTGATATTCATGATCAGTGGCATGTCGTGCTCGACGATCAACATGCCAGCACCCAGCTCTTGACGAATACTCTGAATAAGTGGTCCGAAAGCCTCAGTCTCGCGTTGTGCTACTCCGGCAGTGGGTTCGTCGAGGCACAACACCTGGGCATCGAGGGCCAGGAGGCCCGCAAGTTCGACAATCCGTCGGGTTCCGGTTGAAAGGTCGCTAACCCGCTCGTCGGCGTAGCGGCCAAGGCCGAGGAAGTCGATGAGGTCATCGCTCTCAGCCCGACGCTGACGCTCGATTCGAAACGAGTTGGGAAGGAACAGGGCTGAACTCAGAAATGGCGTGCGGCCTCGGCCTTCGAGCGCAACCTGTACGGTTTCGCGCACAGTGAGCTCGGGGAAGAGCCTGGCTTCCTGAAACGTCCGGCCAAGCCCGGCGCGAGCTCGGGCGGCCGAGGAAAGGCCGGTGAGATCGTCGCCTAACAGCTCCACCGTTCCCGTGGCTGCCACGTACCCACCAATGGCGTTCATTAGCGTCGATTTGCCGGCGCCGTTCGTGCCGATGAGCCCCACAATTTCGTTGGCGCAGACCTCGATGCTCGCGTCAGTTACCGCCTTGAGGCCGCCAAACGACACGTTGACTTTGCTGCATTTCAGCACCGACGACTGCGTCACGGTCGTGTCTCGGCCAGCGGCGAACGTGCGCAGGTTCAGGTTGGCCTTCTTCGGTGGCTCGTGCGCTGGTAACCGCCGTTCGGCGATCCCAACGATTCCGTCGCGCAGGCTGTATGCAATTTGGGCGAGACCGCCGGGAAAATACATAAGGACTAGCAGCAGCCCGACGCTCGACGAGAACAACGAGGCCGACTGTCCGTCGTCGAACAGCGTCGGGAACCCGAACACCCAGATTGCGCCGAGCACCGCTCCAAGGACTGATCCAATCCCACCGATGACCACCATGGCCACCGCCTGAAGCGACACTTCAGCCTGGAAGAATCCCTCACTGAACAAGATGCTCCGGGTAAGACCACCGATTAGCGCTCCGCCGAGGCCAGCGAGACCGCCAGCCAGCGCAAAGGCCGAGAGCTTCGAACGAGTCGCCGACACGGTGTAGCAAGCAGCGGCATCCGGATTGTCGCGAACGGCAATAGTTGTCCGCCCAACACCGGTTCGCCGCAACCGACCCACGAGGGCAACCACAAAAACAAGAACTGCGAGGCAGACGTAGTAGTACCGGCGCTGGTCTGCGACATCGAGCCCGAACAGCGAGCCACGCGGCAACGGCACCGACGACGTGTTGTCGGCGGCGAAAAAGGGCCGCTTATAAATATATTGCTGAGCGGCTAGCGCGAAGACAAAGGTGGTCACCGCCAAGTGAAGGCCCCGTACTCGCAGAGAACCAATTCCGATCAGACCGGCCACCACGGCGGAGAAGACGGCGGCCGCCGGCACGGCGAGGAAGAACGGAATCGGACTGGCCGAGAAACGAATGGGGAAGAATTCCATTTGAAGGGCGTCGATAGGCAGGAACCCGGTTCCGATGACCACATCCATCGAGATCCCGCGCACGAGGGTTGCTGCGAACAAGGCACCAAGACCTGCAAATGCCATCTGCGAAAGCGAGACCTGACCCGACCATCCGGTGATGATCGTGACCGATGCACCACAGATCGCCATGGCCAGCACACTGGCGTACAAGAGCTGACGTGACGGCACATCAGCGATGCCGGGCAGCTGCACCAGAACCACGGCAAAGATGCCCAGCAACACCATGCCGATTCGAGGCAGGTTTCGAATCCACCAGACCTGACGCAGGTATTCGGGAATCGGTCGAACCTTTGGCGTGAACGAGAACACCGCCCGCTCGTCTTCGCCTCGGCTCTGGAACCAGACAGCAAGCAGTACCGCAAGGAAGGAAACAAAGTCGATCAATCCAGGATCGCGGAAGAAGTTGAACCGAAAGAGGGCTTCGGTGACCCCAATAGTCACACCGGCCAGCACCGCCCGAGGGAAGGAGAACATCCCAGCCAAAACGGCGGCGACCATGGCCTTACTTAGGGTGAAAGGTCCGAGGAATGTCAGGCCGGTTACGCCGCCACCAATACCCGACAACAGGAAAATCGAAATCGACGACAAAAACCCGGCAATCGCCCAGACAAACGTCGAAACCGTCTTGGGGTTGATCCTCGCCAAACGCGACAGGTCAGGGTTGTTGGCCGCAGCTGCGACTGTCTTACCGAAGGTAGTGCGATTAAGAAGCCAGCCCAGTGCCAAGGCGACCACCGGAACCACGACGATGGTGGTCAGCTGTGCGCCGCGCACCCGGACCCCGCTACCTAGAGCATCGTCGAAGATCGACCCGATGATGACCGGATACTTGTTCCCCGAGGTCTCAATGTCAGGCAGGTTGAGCACCACCAGCTGAGCCAGTTGTGCAATCCCCACCGTGGCCACCAGCAACGTCACCCGCGGTGCTGCGAATAGCCGCCTAATTACCGACAGCTCGACAGCGACTGCAAACAGCATCCCGAGCAGGACGGCAAGTCCCAATGCGAGCCAGAATCCCCAGCCGTAATTGAGCACGAGAAGCGCAGTCATGGAACTGGCGATGAGACCCATGTTGCCAACTGCGAAGTTGATAACCCGGGTCGCCCGATAGACCAGCACGATACCCATAGCGAGGAGTCCGATCGCCAGGCCGTTCACCACCCCATCAAAAACGATCTGACGGGTGACCCAGACGCTTGAGGTCAATAATGTTGAATGCCAATCAAGCATCAGCCACCCTCTTCGCCGAGGAAGACTGCCCGGGCCAGATCGTCTCGACTGGCCAACTCATCGGCCGACCCAACAAAGCGCACCTGTCCCTTCTCAAGAAAGACGGCCCGGTCAGCGATCGCAAGTGCGATGTTGAGTGACTGTTCGACGATTACCATCGTTTGACCGCGGCGCTTCAGATCCCCGACGATCTCCAACAGCTGTTGCACCACTACTGGGGCAAGACCCAGCGACAGCTCGTCGATGAGCAGAACCTCTGGCTCGTGCAGCAATACCCGAGCGAGCGCGAGCATCTGTTGTTGACCACCCGACAAACTGCCCGCGCGTTGACCACAACGGTCACGAAGGTCAGGGAAGATATCTAGCACGCCATCAATTCGGCGATCGCGATCGGTTGGATTCTTCCGGTAGCAGTAGGCACCCATGATCAGGTTGTCGTGAACCGACAGCTCTGACCACACGCCTTTGCCGCCAGGCAGCATTTCTATACCCATTTCCGCTCGCTGTTCGGGGGTAGCGAACGTGATAGTCCGGCCGTTAAGCCGCACGACGCCCCGCGATGGGGTAGCGAGGCCTGTCACAACCCTCAGAACGGTGGACTTCCCAGCGCCGTTAGTGCCTAGCAGTGCGAGCGTTTCGCCCCGCTTAACCTCAAACCCCAGGTCGAAGAGCACCTGCACTGAGCCGTAACTGAAGTCGACGTTGGCCACCTGAATCGCTGGCATGTCTTCAGGTGCTGAGTGGGCGCGTCGTTCACTGTCGGCCTGCTCTTCTTGGAGCTCGTTGACGATGAGTGAGAGGTCGCGTCGAAGCCTTCCCGCCCCACGCAACACATACAACGCCCCAACTGGCATGGCGACAAGAGTGATCGAGATGATGGTCGCCTTCTCGCCGATCTCGTTCTGAAGGAATCCGGCGATGATGCTGCCGCCGACACCGCCGACCATCACCATGAAGAATGTCAAGATGGCAGTGCCCATCCCGCGAAGTCGGTACGGAAAAACCGCCTGGATGCTTGGCTGCACCATGGCGAACACACTGCCCAAAAGGGTTGCATTGATGGCAGCGAATACCATAAAAAGACCTAAGTTCGGCATGCTGTACTGCACCGGCACCAACACGCCGATCGGTAGCAACAAAACGCCGATAAGACGGAACGCACGATCGGGGTTGGTGCGGAAGGTCGCGTCGAAGCGGCGGCCCACAAACGGGAGTGCGATGAGCAAGCCCAGACCCGCAGGTGCTACGGCCAGGCCTCGCTCGAATGCATCGAGCCCAAACTCCTCTTTGAGGAAGAACGACTGAATGGAACCTGCCGGGAAGAGGGCGAAGCCGATTGCGGCAAAGGCGATGGTGAGGTACCTGATGGTGTCGATGTTCCAGATGCGCGCAAAGGCTGCCTCAACCGAGATGGGCATGTCTTCTGCGGCATCGTCAGCGCCGTCCGCGCTTCCAAGCACGTCGCGCTTTTCCCATTGGCCCCGCGGTGGCTCCTTGATCATGAACGCTAGGACAGCAAGCGCTGCTGTAGGTAGACCTAGGAGATAGAACGCCCAGCGCCAGCCGTCGCTGCCGCCCACCCACACCGCAATTCCGCCAGCCAGAATCGGACTCAGCGCAAAGAACACACGACCAACACCGGCAGTGGTGGCAAACATGCGTCCGCGCGTTTCGAGCGGGTAAGTGTCGGCCAAGAGGCTGGGGTGAACGGTGATGGTGTTCGACTTCGACACACCAGCGAAGAACCTCATGAAGAAGAACATGAGGGCGTTCACGGCTGCACCCGAAAGTGCGGTGAAAAGCGCAAAAGCGGCGCTGGCGGCGCCAACGATCGGGCCACGGCGAACCCGGTCAGCCAGCCAACCCATCGGTCCGGCACCGAGCACGAAGAACATCAGGGACGCCGTGCTTATCGCGGTGACAGCTCCGTCGCTGATGCCAAAGCTTTCGCCGATATTCGGACCAAGGATGGTGACGGCTGCGTTCTCCAACTCGTCGACGCTGTTGAGGGCTAAGAGGGTGAGGAACGTGCGCGAACCGCCCTTGCGAAGACCCTCGCGGAGCGACATCTCCTCGCCACCCACCCCGGGCAGCAAATCGTCGGGAAACAGGACATTGCGGGCCTGCTCCTCTCGCCGTGCGTGCTCCTCACGAACAACCTCGCGTGCCAAATCGGTCGCCGATGCATCACTCATCGAAGTCGAGCCCGTGCCTCTCGCTTTGCGCTAGTAAGCGTCACGCGTTCTGGCCGGTCTTTATAAAATTCATCAAGAGGGAAGCATCCCGAGATGAGACCGGCTCGCGGGGCGGTGGTGCAGTCGCTAAAAGTGCGGCAAATGAACCGACGCTCCAAGCCGTCTCCGGAAAGGACCCTCGCCGGGAGGTCGGGCATCGACAGTGCCATCCGCCCGAGTCCGATCATCGACGCGCCGTTGCCCGCGACAACGCCTCGGGCGACTGCAGGCAACCATTCCTGAAGATAGGAGTAACCGGTACCCACGATGGTGAGCGTGGGGTGGACCGATGTGATCTCGGCCGTCGCCGACAGAAGCCGGGCTACCCCCACCAGCGGATCTTCGGGCGGGCGGTAACCATCGGACGGCGGGAAATAGGCGGGCCGTTGGACATGAGGGCAGTAGTACGGGCTGCCGGCGGTAGTGCTCACCAGCGTGACCCCGGCGTCGGTGAGGATGCGCAGCAGCTCGTGCGTCTCAGAGAGATCAATACCGATCCCTTTCCCGTCACCACCGAAGGCATACGGGTAGGGCCCAGACGCCGCAGGCTCGCCGACCCCACCTTCGCCGGGTCGGTGCGGTGCGAAATCGAAGATTGACATTCGCACACCTACCGTCAAGTCGGGAAGCTGTTGTCGGATTTCACCGATGACGGTCGCCAGAAAGTTGGAGCGGCCGACGAGGTCGCCGCCGAAACGCCCTGGTCGATCATGCGCCGTGAGCAACTCATGAAGCAGGTACCCGTGGCACGCCTTTACATCGACGAAATCGAACCCCGCTTCGGCGGCGTGATGCGCCGCGGCTACATAGGCCGCTGCGAGGTCGTCAAGCTCGCCATCGGAAAGCACAGCAGCATTGTCGTTACCCGCCATCGGATCGAGGTAGGGATGTCGATAGGCGGTCCGAGGGCGTGAAACGTCGGGCCTCGACCATCGACCCGAATGTGTGAGTTGAAGGCCGCATACCTGCGACGGGTCTAGCGAGGACCGCAATGTGGCAAAGTCACCGACTGTCTCCTCGTTCAGCACCAGCTGATTCGGGTTGGCGCGGCCATCTCGACGCACGGCCGTTGCCTCGGCCCAGACCAGCCCGGCGCCCGACGAACCAAACCTTTGCCACCGACGCTGAACCAGATCGGTGGGGTGCCCGTGGGTGTCGCCGTCCCACCCCTCCATCGGCAGGATTACAAACCGGTTTGGCGCAACAAGCTTGCTATTGCTGCCAATCGTGACTGGGTCAGCCAGCGGGTCAGAACCCCACAGCTCTGACGTGTCCGCAAACGGCAGCTCGATGCCCAGTGTCTCGACGTAGCTAAGAAACTCGTCGGCCGTCTTAAGGTTCTTGACCTGCTGAATCACGCACGCACCCCTAGGCGCTCAGCGATGTCGGCCAGCACCGCACGATCAGATTCATCCCGACGAGGGGTCCCGGTCGGGGTGCCATCAGTTGCCGCCCAGCCGCGAAGCTGATGGAACATGGCAGCAGAGTGGCGATAAGCAGGAACGGGGGGGCGGAAGGCGAAGAATCCTAGGTATTGCAACATATCGTTGAGCTCGTAAAACCTTCGATCGCCTTCAGCCCAGAGGCGGTCGCGCTCGGCGAACAGATCGGGGGCAAAGGTCGACAGGCCGAGCAAATAGTCGGAGCCGTACATGACCAAGTCGATCGCCAGGTCGTTGCCAGTAAGGACGCGAAAGTCGGGGCGTAATCGGTCCCTTAGTTCGAGCCGTGCCCATTCGGGCGACCGCTCGAGCGACGAGTGTTTGGCCCCAACGCAAGCCGGAATGTCGAGTAATTGCTCATAGACGTCGAGGCTGTAGATCCGACCGTAGGGAACGAACATGGGGCCGAGTTCGAAACCGATGAACTCATCGACCTCTTCGCCTAGCGAACGAAGTGAAGTAATAAGCCGCTCCTCTGACCCACCATTGAGACCATAAGATGGGAAAACAACCGGAGTCCCGCCACGTTTGGCGATCAGCTGCATCTGCGTAAGGTAGGCATCGAGATCGAACGCGTCGCCCTCGTTGTCGGGAACAAACGCCCCAGCGACGAAGGGGCCGTGCTCCTGTGCAATGTCTAAAACTCGATTGCGCGTCGCCGGATCGAGGAGCTGCACGTAGCCGGTGTCCATGTTGACCGCAGGGGTCAGTCCAGCGGCAATCGTTCGCTCTACTTGTGCCTCAAGGGCCGCCCAATCGATATCGCCGTCAGCGGTATAAGTGAGCAGCACCGCCGACATTCCGATGATGGTCCGGCGGGGTTTCACTGCAGGCACATTGATCGGCTGACTGTTCAACGCGCCCCCGCAACAGTGTTCCCCTGCATGATGTCTACGTCCCCCGACATGCTGTCAAGCACGCAATGCATGCGCTTGCATGGCGGAAGGCAGTGTTCTAGCTTCATGGCCACGCGTCAATCCGGGGGGTGAAAGCGCGTGAAGCTTGAGGCTACTTCACCAAGCTCTGCGCACCGTTCCGGAGTCACCATGTCCGATGTGGCTCATCGCTCCGGCGTCCACCAGGCAACCGTATCGAGAGTCTTAAACCGGCCTGAAGTCGTCAAAACCGAAACCCTTAGGCGAGTTCATAAAGCCATTGAAGAACTGGAATACGCTCCTCACACTGGCGCTCGGCACCTGGCCGGAGGGCGTACAGGCGTCATTGCGGCCTTCGTACCCGACCTAGCAAACCCCTTCTTTGCAGCCCTGCTCAAGGCTATTCAGGCAGCAGCGCACAACATGGGTTCTCGGGTGATGGTTGCCGATACCCAATTCGACGCTGCTACCGAGATCGAAATTGTCAAAAAATTCGCTGCCAGCGTCGATGCGGCTGTGCTGTGTTCTCCGGTCGCCTCAACAGCCGGTCTGCTCGCTGCGGCGGGCTCGACCCAGCTGGTGTTCGTCAATCGCGCAGCCGTGCGCGTACCGTCGGTCGTCGTCGACCAGGCCGAGATTGTGAACCTTGCCGTAGATCACCACCGCCAGCTCGGTCACAGACACATTGCGGTCGTCACTGGGCCTTCGTCCTACTGGTCGTCGGCTCAAAGATTGCGGGCCGCTCAGCGCTTGGGCGCCGTGCACGTTATCGACAACGCGGACCCAACCTTCGAGGGAGGCGCAAAGGTTCTCGGTTCGCTACTCGATGCGGATATCACTGCGGTCGTTGCGTTCAACGACCTCATGGCGCTCGGCATATTGCGCGCAGCAGTCGACCACGGGCTTTCAGTACCCGACGATCTCAGCGTCGTAGGCTCGGACAATATCGAGATGGCCGCTATGTCATCGCCTGCGCTTACGACAGTGGCTGCCCCGATCGATGAGCTCGGCCAAACCGCCGTATCGCTGATCAACTGGCAGACGAGCGCCAAAAAATCGAGATCCCGAGTTTCTTTGCCAACCCGACTGATTGATCGAAACTCAACGGCACCAAGAACGCAAAGACCGGCCCAGCAAACCAGGGGATAGTGAGGACAACAATGAGGCAAAGCAACCGAAGGCTGATGCGTCTGCTTGTACTTCTGCTTGCCATGGCCATGGTGGCCGCGGCATGCGGAAGCAGCAGCGAGGAACCAACCGAGACCGCCGACGTACAGTCGCCCTCAGAGTCAGAGAATGAGGCCGAAGAAGAATCGACGGACGAAGAACCCGAAGCCAGGCCCGAAGAGGAACAAGGGGAAGCGCAATCGGAAGAGCCGCTCGAATTGACTGCGTCGTATCGCGGCGTAACCGAGACTGAAATCGTGATGGGCGTGGCTGCCATCGATGCTGCGCAGATCGAAGAGTTGTTTGGTATCGACATTGGTGTTTTCAACCTCGAGAACTTCCTCAATTCCCAAGCCGAGGCCCTGAACGAGAGCGGCGGTATCCACGGTCGCAATCTTTCGATAATCATCTCCTCTTTCCTGCCAATCGGCGCAGCCGATAGCGAGCGAGTCTGCACCGAGCTCATGGAAGACAACGAAGTGTTTGTTGTCATGGGTCAGTTCCTTGAGGACAACGCCCTGTGCATCACTGAAACCCACGGCCACCCGTACGTCGGCCACTTCGGCGAAAACCAGGAACGTAAGGAGCGCTCGAACGGGCTCTTCTTCGCAGTTGAGATGGAACAGACGCTCCAGCGAACCGCTGGCACCTCGGCCATGATCGCCGCCGGAGACTTTGACGACCGGAATGTCGCGATCTACTACGAGGCCGATCCTGACCTGGCTTACGCCGAAGCCGTGATGCCGCTTCTCGACGAGGCTGGAGTAAATGTGGTGGGAACCTACTCGCCCGGTGCAGCTACCACCGACACAGTTGCCAACGAGGCCGCTACCGACGCAATCGTCCAGCGCATGGATGCCGACGGGGCCGATCTAGTACTCAACATGTCGAACATCGCGCTGCTCATTCAGTCGATCGCGCGGGTTGGCTTGGAGATCGATGTAGCCATGACCAATGGCCAGGCGGCGGACCGCAACGACTTCCAGAACGACTGGGGCATCGACGATGACGTCATGCTCCGGACCTTTGCGGTCACCGCGAGTAAGCCAGTGCGCGTGGCCAGACTCGCCGACCCACTCACCCAGGAGTGCATCGCCAACTACGACGCCCGCTTCAGCGATGAGCCACTTGATCTTGCAAGTGATGACATCGTCAACGGCGTGTCGAACATGTGTGCTGCGTTCGCATTGACGGTCAAGATCCTCGAAGCGGCAGGACCCGATCTGACCCCCGAGTCGTTCATCACTGGCGGCGAGAGCTTGGGCAACTTCGTTCTTCCATGGATCGGCGAGGCCTCCATCACCCCCGACAAGCACTCCGCTGGCTCGAACGTCCAACGCTATGTGTTCTCCCCTGATGACGGATTCTGGGTCCCTGAAGGTGACCCCATAGCGGCCAAGTGAGTTCGCTCGCGGGTTCAGTACTGCTCGGCACGGTCGCAATCGAGCCCTCACGGTGGGCCGCCTTCCTTGGAAACGGGGAGGCGGCTCCGCCCGAAGCCGTGTCGGTATGGCTTGACCAGGTCGGCGCAGCTGGCTTCGACGGAGTCGAAGTTTGGGAACGTCACCTAACCGATGCTGCTCCCACCGAAGTCGACGCTGTGTTGGAGCATGCCGTTCCTATTTCGGTGTTTAACAGCTACGTCTCGTTTGATGATCACGACAGCACCGCCCGAGCCGAAGCGGCAGCGTGGGCGACGAGGGCGGGCGCACGTGGTGTGAAGTTTAATGTGGGTAACGACCCCAAATCCGAAAGTGCGTACAGCGAACGGATTGGTGAGTGGGTCGATGCACTCGACCCGAGCGTTGCGCTGTTGTGCGAATGCCATCACGGGATTTCCATCGCGGAAGATCCGCAGGTCGCCGCCCGAATCTTCGATGCTGCCGGGCCAACCGAACGGGTCCAGGCGATCGTGCACACCCACGAAGCACCCGACGACATTCGGTCCCGGTTCGACGCGTACGGCGACCGAATAACCCACATACACGTAAACTTCCTTGACTTCGAGACCATGTCAGCACCTCGCCTAGCCGACATCAGCGATCGAGTCGAGACTCAGGTCGAACTGCTGCGTGCACTCGGTTTCGCCGGTTCGTGGACCATCGAGTTCACCCACGGAGTCCTAACCGAAAACGACCGGCCCGACTTTCTTCTCGCCCGGGCGATTGAGGACCTCGCTGTACTTCGAGAGCTACTTGCATGAGCCGTTCCCATCCGAAGATTGCGCTCGCTTACTTTCCCGGCCTGCCCGTGATTGGCCATGCAGATCTCGACAAGATCCAGACGGTAGGAACAGTGCTTAACGACGAACCGCTGAGCACCTTTGACTCAGACGAGGCGCGTTCTGTGCTGGCTCGGGCCGATGTGCTCCTCGGACATTGGGGCTGCCCGCAGCTTGACGAACAGGCACTTGCGGCGGCGCCATCGTTAGGGCTATTCGCCTATGCGGCCGGAACGGTGAAAATGCAAGTAACCGAAGCTGTTTGGGATCACAACATTCGGATTACGAGCGGTGCCAACGCCAATGCTGAGCCAGTGGCCGAGTTCACGCTCGCAGCAATCCTATTCTCCAACAAAGGGGTGTTGTGGCGGCGCGGCGCCGAGAGTGACGACGGCATTGCCGCGCTCACCAACACCGCTTGGGGAAATTACGGCCGAACCATAGGCATTGTCAGCGCCTCACTCATCGGGCGGCGAGTTATCGAACTTCTCGGGCAGTTTCCCCATTTGCACATCAAGGTGTACGACCCTTTTCTCAGCAGCGAAGAAGCAACGGCCATGGGGGCGACGAAGGTCGAACTTGACGAGCTCTGTGCATCGGCCGACGTACTTTCGATTCACGCCCCCGCACTTCCCGAAACCATGCATCTCATCGGCGCCACTCAACTCGGTGCCCTTCGCGACGGTGCAACCATCATCAACACGGCACGCGGCCCCATACTTGACCACGAAGCCCTGCTTTCTCATGTTTCGTCGGGGCGGCTTCACGCAATTCTCGACGTAACCGACCCGGAACCGCTTCCCGCCGATAGCCCATTACACGACCTGCCCAACGTTTGGCTCAGCCCCCATCTCGCAGGAAGCCAAGGCAGCGAGATCGCCCGCATGACCGACGCGGTAGTCGAGGAGATCCGCCTGTGGTCGGCTGGCAAACCGGCACTCAACGAAGTCACCAAGGACCGCCTGGCGACTATGGCATGACCGACTTCCGAATTCCCGAACCACCCCTCGAGAAGTCGTTCACGGCCGGAGAGCTATCGGCCCGCTTGGTCGAATCGACCACCTCGTTACTCATCGATTTCGAGAAATCCACAGCTCCCGCCTTTGTCCTGCCGAACATGTACGCAGGCCACACCGTGCTCGAAGACGCCAAAGCCGACCTGCTCTACGTGCTCGGCCTGTTGCTGGAGCTGGGCACAGACGAGGTCGCAGGCCACAACCTGCGCGAATCGATGGAGCGCATCCTTGCGTCGCTCGAGCCGAAAAGGGTCGAAGGCTTTTATAGCTACCGGACCGGCGAATCTGTGCTTCGCCTTGGCGGTCTCGAAGCGATCCCAAAGGCACTGCGCCAACCGGTGCTCGAAGCAGTCGACTCACCCCAGATCTTGTCGATGCTCGACGACCCCGACAAGATCCCACCCAACTTCGCGATCGTGGCCACCCGCTGCGTGCGAGCACTGGCCGCTCTCGACCCGGAACGCACACCAACAGATCTCGGTGCCCTGCTCGATCGCGTCCGCTCAATGTTCAGATCGACCAGCACCGGCTGGATCAACGATGGCATGAGCGATTGGGTGCACTACGACATCTACACGCCCGACATGTACCTGTTCGCCGAGCCCCTCATCGACGAGCTCGGCGACGATTGGCAAAACGGTCTTGCAACAGTCCTCGACGACCTCGATCAGATCGCGCAACCCGGTGGATCGATCGTCTGGGGTAGGTCGATCGGCGCACTCGGCATGGCCATCACGATCGAGTTGGCAGCCACATCGGTTGGACGAAACGTCGGCAGCACACAAGACCGTTGGCTTACCCGAGCGTCCGAAACCTTCGGCGACCTTTTGGCCTGGTTTCCCAACGGAGTGATCGCTGCCCATCAGCGCCGGGCCGCGATGTTTTATCGAGGCCCAGCCCGACGGCTCCAGATGACCCTTGACATCTATGGAAAGATCCTGCTCGCGGCGATCGAACTCCGGCGGCGTCCCGATGTCCGAAGTGCGGATCCCGGCGCTGCCTGGCAGCCCGCTGAACGCTTCATCCACTTCGCCGGCCCAGGCGAGCTAGCAAACGCAACTCTTTGGTCATTCCGTTCGAAAGCACTGTCGTTTGCGCTGCCTACATTGTTCGGGTTTTCCGCCGACTACGGTCCCTCGCCGCGGGGATCAGGATTAATCGAACAGCCAACGTCAGGCCATCCCGTCATGCTGCCGGTCATCAACCCCATCCCCAAACCCGACATATCCGGCTCAAATGACAAACCGCTAATCCCCGCCGGCCTTCCCACATCCGTCGAACACACGCCCGGTACCCTCACCGTCGTTCACCAAGGATGGGCCGAAGCAGGGTCGAGCGACATTACGGTCGACGGCACGCGGACCTGCACCTACCGGGTCGAAGGCCGATCCCTGCAGGTTGAGGAACTTCTTGAATTCAACGATTTAGCGGCGTTGCCCGGGCCACTCTCCATCACGATCGCCGAATCTGAGGCCCGCCCGGTCGACGTCTCGGTCGAGGGCGCTCCGGTGCAAACCATCGATACGAGCGGCCTTAGCGATTGGCGGAGCTTCTGGGGCGAGCTACCGCGAGTGCACCAAATCGAGATCGAGCCCGCCGACCGTATCGCGGTGCGCTGGCGTGTAACCCCCCGACTCCGCGTCGCAAGCACGATCCATGGCCATCCGTACGACGAACTGCTGTACAGGCCGCTCGCCGGCCGGGTTGTAACCGGCCCGATGCCCACCCCCGACCACGATCTCGTGCGCCATCTCCGCGACGTCGACATCCTCCATATGGCATGGCCCGAGTGGTGGACGGGCACCGACCCTTCTCGCACAGCAGCGGTGCTCGACCAGATTCGTGCCTGCGGAACCGCCGTCGTTTGGACGCAGCACAATCTGCTTCCCCACTTCTTCAAAAACGACGATGCAGCGGCCAGCTACCAACTTTGGGCAGACGCAGCCGATGCCGTCATTCACCACACCGAGGTCGGACGGGATCTTGCGTTGGCAACGTATGACTACGGTGCCGACTGCACCCACCATGTAATCCACCACGGGCACTGGGGCGATCGGTACGCGCCGCACCTTGCGACCGACCGAGGTTCCATAGAGAGGACCGAAGGCTGGGACTCCTGCCCACTCCGCCTCGGCGTCGTCGGAACGCCGCGAGTCGAGAAGGACCTTCAGCTCGTTGTCGACGCCGTCGCTGCATCGTCTCGCAACGACATCCAACTAGTGATTCGGGTCGACGATTCAGTCGAGTTACCCGACGATCCAAGGATCATCGCCGAGCAGGGCCATACCGACGACAACACCTACCTGCGCCGTATGGTTGCATTCGATGCCCTGGTGCTCCCATTCACCAAACCCGGCATGCTCACCACCGGCACGGCGTTCGATTGCATCGGCGCCGGCGTTCCAGCCATCACCAGCGAGTGGGACTTTTTCGACGAGACCTTCCAGGGCGCCGACATTCGCTTTGACAACACCGCTACTGGGCTTACCAACGTTCTCGACGCATTGACCGCCGATGACATTGCAACTGCCGCCGCCGCAACGGCAGCACTTCAGCCGGCCTTCGAATGGACCTCCATTGCAGAGCAGACCCTGAGCGTGCTCGAGGAGGTGGCCGACCGAAAGTAACATCGGACTTTGCCGAATCGCTCGACTTCTGTAATCGGCGCACTGCCGTCTTCGAGCGCTTCTCAGAAACGCCGCTGGCCCGGTTTCTTCGCGTACCCCGTACGGGATTTGAACCCGTGCTACCACCTTGAGAGGGTGGCGTCCTAGGCCGCTAGACGAACGGGGC
>MDTG01179261.1_pt1 | contig 18547 bp, 18 predicted proteins | sample 811421 | NCBI WGS metagenome assembly MDTG01 (sample SAMN05326645, study PRJNA326480) | marine metagenome | isolation source: seawater | place: Pacific Ocean: South East | collected 2011
AACATTGATGATAAGCGTGTCAAGGAGTTTACGCATTGGCTGTTGGCCATAAAAGGGTACTCAACGAATCATGCAGGTTTACAAATTAAACTCCTGAAAATGATCTGTAAGGAAGCGGAGCGTATGGGGGTTGAAGTGCACCCCTATACTCGACACATTGAGTCCTTTACCCAGAAAAGCTCCGAACGATATTTACAGACTTTATCGCCTGATGAAATTCAAAAAATTAAAACACTAAAAGGGTTGCCTCCAAGGCTGGAAAACTCTAGAAGGTGGATCTTGATTGGACTTGTGATTGGTCAGCGCGTATCAGATCTTCTACATCTAAAAGCTGAGCAAATTAGGGAAGCTGAGCACGGATTATACATTGATATTATTCAGCAAAAAACAGAAAAACATGTTACTGTTGGGGTTGTTGATCCAGATGTCATTCGAATTTTAACAACAAAACTGCCATATCAAGTTTCTCAGCAGTTGTTCAATGTACAGTTAAAGGAGATTTGTAGGCTTGCTGGAATTACAAACCCTGTAAAGGCCTGTAAAACTTGTGAAAAAATACAACGAAAAGTACTGGGAATTCACCCGAAATATCATGTTCTGTCCTCCCACGATTTAAGACGCTCTTTTGCAACAAATTATTTTGGAAAAATTGAGACCCCAGTTCTGATGCAGATCACTGGCCACTCAAAGGAAAGTACGTTTTTAAGTTATATTGGGCAGCATGTCAACAAGGATGCCTATGCAGATGCCTTTATGAAAGTTGCCGCTACCTTGTAGTTATTTGGTGGGGTCTGGTGTGTCTGTAAAATAACCCTCTTTTTTTATTTCTTTAAGTTTTTCTAGGGTGAAGTCGTCCCGTACTGACTTGGTTTTGGGAAGAAGATAATTGGAAAGGCTCTGTACCAAACGAACCCTGTCAGAGTTTGATAATTCCGCTTGATGAACAATAAGATGGTCCAATACACTTTCATATAGGATTTCCATCTTGTCCTTAACCGTGGGGTCTAATTTCTTAGCTTTTCCTCTTTTGCTTTTTTTACCTGCTAGACGCGCAGTTTCTTTGTTAAATGGCATGGGGCTAAATTAATAAGACAGCTGTAAATTGAAAAGTTAAAAGAGATTGAGTTATGGATAAGTTTTTAACGAACTAAGTGGATATAAGCTTGTAGCATTTAAAGTTAATTGAGGGTTTGTGATTTCATTCAAAAATTCATTTTGATATTTAAAAAAATTGATTGTTAAAAAGGATTGTTTTTTCAGCCGCTTTTCAAGCAAATATTAATCCATTTAAGGGATATATTTTAAGGTTAGTTTATGAGTGTTATTAGAATTGTGAGCCGGTCAATAATTTTAGAAAAACTGTTTAATTTTTGACGCATTTTTTAAAAATAAAGTCATTAAATTTCCAATTTTATTTAACCGAATTACGCAATAATCCTCTTTCGTTTTTTTAAAAATATTTTTTAAAGATCGGTTTGATGCACCCCCAACTCGCATTTTAGTTACTATTTTGGGTAAATACCCTGATTTAAGATTTTGATCCTTGAATATTCGTAAAATAAAATCGTAGTCGGCTGATATTTTGAATGATGTGTTAAATACGCCATGTTTCAAATAAATCTCTCTTTTTAAAAATAAAGTTGGATGGGCTGGCATCCAACCTTTTCTAAGCAGATTTTGTTTGAATTGGCAACTCTTCCAAGATCTAATAATTTTGTTGGGATTGACCTTGTCTACATATTGTAGATCGCCATAAACTCCATCTAAGTTTTCATCTTGAATTTTGTTTACTAAGTCTGATATAACTTCTTTTGAGTGAAATATGTCATCGGAATGTAAAAACCCTATTATATCACCAGATGAGTTGCTAATCCCTTTATTCATGGCATTGTAAATTCCACTGTCTTTCTCTGAAACAATTATATTTTGTCTATGAGAAGTGGTTTTGATAATTTCCAATGTATCGTCTGTTGATGCACCATCTATAAAAATATGTTCAATAGAAGGGTGTGTTTGAGAATTTACAGAAAAAATAGTGTCTTTTATAGTTTTTGAACTGTTGTAGGAAACCGTTACTATAGAAACTTTCATTCTAATTCAAATTACTTCATTTATTTAAGAAAATTCTTCTTACAAGATTTAAAACAATGTATAATCTATATTGCAATTTGAATTTTAATGACTTATTAGAAACAAATCCTCCAGTTGAGATATTTTTATCGTGTCGCCTATATTCAATTAAAGTTTTTGTTTGAATTTTCAGCTTAAACTTCGTTATTCCGATAAGGAATAACCAATTATCAAAAGTAGCAAGTTTTTCATTTTTAGGAAAAGGTAAGGCAGATTCTAGAATAGGCTTCTTCATTGCCATACAACAGCCTAAAAAGCCAAATTTAAATACATTACCTAATAATGTTGTGTAAATGCCTCTAGAATTAAAATAAGATGGAAACAGTACATTTCTATTCTCATCTACTACAATTGCATCGTGCACAACGAAATCATATCGATTTAGGTCCGAAATAATTGTTAAATATTTTTCTTGAAGCCATATATCATCCTGGTCACACATGAAAATTATATCTCCTTTAGCTTTTTGTAGCGCTTTTTCAAAATTCCTGGTATAGCCTAATCTAATTTGATTTGAGAAAAATTTTATTCTTCGGTCTCCTATTTGCTGTACTATTTCTTTGGTGCCATCTTTAGAAGCATCATCTGAGATAATTATTTCATCCTTTTCGTCAATCTGATCTAAAATTGAATTTAATTGTTCTAAAATAAATTTTTCTCCATTATATGTTGCTATGCAAATACTAACCATTTATATCCTCATAAAATTCTCTAATTGTGTTCGAAACATAGGAAATCTCTAATGATAAAATTCCAGGGAATATCGGAAGGGAGAGAATTTCTAATGAACATTTTTTTGAAATTGGAAAGTCTGATAAATTATAATTGTAATTACTGTAAGCTTTTTGAAATGGCAAAGGAGTTGGATAATGTATGGCTGTTCCAATACCCCTTTCGTTTAAATAATTCATTAACTCATCTCGCTTTTCAGCTCTTATTACATATAAATGAAATGTATGCTTTGAATTTTTTCTAACTTTTGGAAGTTGAATAAAAGGAATATTAGATAGTTCCTTTGAATACAAATCTGCAGCTTTAATTCTTTGGTTGTTCCATTTATTCAAATGAGGTAGTTTTGATAGAAGAACAGAGGCTTGAATAGTATCCATTCTACTATTAACTCCTTCTATTTGATGTTCATGTTTTATTAAAGCTCCGTGATTAGCAATCATCCTGCATTTCTTCGCTAAGCTATCATTGTTTGTGCTTATACATCCGGCGTCTCCAAACGCTCCAAGGTTTTTACCGGGATAAAATGAATAACTTGCAGCGTCTCCAAAAGACCCAACATTCCTATTTTTATATTGTGAAAGGTGGGATTGAGCGCAATCTTCTATAAGATAGAGGTTATTTGCCTTACATAACTTTTCTAAAATATTCATGTCACACGATTGTCCGTAGAGGTGGACAGCTATAATTGCTTTAGTTTTTTGAGAAATTTTACTCTCTATCTTTTTACAATCAATTGTAAAATATTCATCAATATCAACAAATACTGGCTTTGCGCCCGTTTGAGAGATTGTTTCAGATGTTGAAATCCATGTGTTGGAAACTGTAATGACTTCATCTCCTAATTTAATTCCAAGTGCTCTCAAAATAATATAAATTGAATCTGTACCGTTTCCGACAGCTATTGTGTTTTTAACTCCAGTAATTCGAGAAAAGCTTTCTTCAAATTTGTTTATTTCTTTCCCTCCTATAAAAGCAGAGTCATTAACTATATTAATGAAGTTTTGAGTTATTTCATCTCTCAAATTATCATGTATTCTTGATAAATCAACAAAAGGAACTTTCATATTTTTCTAATTAGCTTAGCTGGATTGCCAGCATAAATTCCAGGCTTGGTTATGTTTCTTGTCAAGACACTTCCTGCCCCAATTACTACATTATCACAAATTTCTACAGGAAGTATTGTCGAATTACTCCCAATAGATACATTATTGCCTACTTGAGTTTTTTTCCATAATTCTGTTTTACCTCCCGCGGGCTTTCCGTGTTTAAATAAATCATTAATGAAAACTACACCGTGTCCAATAAAACAATTTGATCCAATTGTTACTAATTCACAAATAAAGCTATGAGATTGAATTTTTGTATTATCCCCAATAACAGAGTTTTTTTGAATCTCAACAAAAGGGCCTACAAAACAATTTCTTCCAATATTGCAACCGTAAAGATTAACTGGTTCAATAATAGATGTAGTTTTATCTATTTTACAAGTGCCGCAAATTCCTACTTTGTTGAGTTTCATAATTTTTGGTGTTTACGTATATGTATAATAAAAATAAAATCTCGTGAATACTTCGGCTAAATAGAAATAAACCTTTGATATTGAAGATTAAAAAAATTGCGCATATAAAAATAATTGACTTTTTGTTATTATAATTTAAATATGTTTGCCTTAAAATATTTATATAAAAAATAAAAGCCATTAATAGGCCAACGACTCCATACATGAAAATAATCTTGATGTATCCAACATCGCTATCAAGGACATCTCTACCTGTCCCAAACATTAATTCAAATGAGGTTTCAGGAAAAAAAAACATCTTTGAAAGTATTGATCCTGATTGTGGATTATAAGAGCTTCTAAAATTAATTTCATTTAAGACTGAGATAACTGGGTCTAATAATTCAAATAAAACGTTACTAAATATTATACATGTAATAAGAAATATAATAGCAGCTTTTTTCTTATAAGTTAAATAAATCAAAATTAGCACACCTATAGATAAGGTTAGTCTTGATATAAAAAAAAGTGAGATAAATATAATTCCAAAAAACAATCTGTCTGATTTTGAAAAGTTTTTCTTTCCAGAAATAAGACTTAATCCAATAAGGCTAATGATGCCTGAAGTATCATATCCAGAAGTAAATCCAAATCCCCGTAATGGAACGCCACCTTTATCAAATCCCGATATGGGACCATACAAGGCTTGAAGATCTGGAAAAATCACTTGTAAAATAACAAATAAGGAATTAATTACAATTAGATTAATTAATATTTTTTCAAAGTCTGCCTCCTGAAATTTAATAGTGATTAAGTAAATTGAAAAGCAGGAAAAGCCAGCTCTAACTAACCTAAAAATAGGATATAAAATCTCTTCATCTATTCTAAAAGAATTTATACTCAAATAAACAAATATAAGTGAAAGTATAATTAATAATGGATGAAGAATTAGCTTATAATTTAAGCTCTTTTTAAAGCCTAAAGTCAAAATTATTAGTGAAGATGAAAAAAGACTAATGTCAAGAAAACCAAATTTTGGTCCAAAAACCAATAAAAAGATAATCATGTGTAAAACTAAGCGCATAATATCTTATAAAGCTTTTCATATTTGGAAAGAACTGAATCCTCACTAAATTCTGTAAACTTCTTTTTTCTATTGTTATAAGGTCGTTTTATGCTTTCGTGATATTTTTTTTTCAAAAGCACTGTCATCCAAATTCAGCACAAATCCATGATTGTTGTTTATAACGAGATTTTTTGCGCTCCTACAATTATCATTTACCATTACTATAAGATCGTTAAATAAGTACTCAATTGTCTTAACGCCAAGTCTAGAAAATCCGTCTGGAAGTTCTGGCATTAATTGAAGGCCAAATTTTGATATATTATATAATTCTTTAAGTTCGTTTTTTGAGGCGTTTAATAAAAAGAATGATGATTTATTTAAGCCATTTCTTTGCAAGTAATTCAAGATAAATTCATGGTTGCTATTAGTTGCAATTATAAAAAATGAATCCTTATCAGCTTTTCTTATTTTAATGAAATATCGCGTATACAGATCTAAATCATTCCAAAAGTTTAACATTAAGGACCCTGAATAAATAAAAACGTTCTTATTAGAACAACGGTTTTTAAGTTCAATTAATTTTGAAGATAATATTTTATCATCTCTGAAACTGTACATTAACGGAATAACTATGTTGTTTTTAAGAATTATGCTATCATAGTAATCTTTAATTTCTTGATTAATACAAATAGTATAGTCTGAATTTTTTAATATTTTTTTTTCCTTATTTTTCCATGAATTAAAGGCTTTGCTCTTTTTAGTCCACAACCCTCGAGTGATGCCTTCATATGGATACAAGCTTCTACCATCAAAAATAAATTTGAAATCAAATTTATTTTTTAGAGTTGATAAATAAAATGAAGCTATATAACCTCTAGCGTGAATTACTTTGACAGAATGATTTTTTAATAATCTGCATAGAATTTTTTTGAAAATCTTTTTACTTAGAAACTCAATCAAAAAAAATTGACTCATTCGCTCTGGAACAGCAAAGGGATATAGCTTTAAATTAAAATTATGGAGGTAGGAAAGTTTATTTAATTCTCTTAAATTATTTTTAAACTTAAAATTAAACCAAAATTGAGTAAAATAAACCAAACATACGGACTGCTCTTTCGAGGCTCTTATTAGTAATGGTAATACTTGTGATTTAAAAAGAGGGGACATTGGCCTTTCATTATATATGAAATAATAGACTTTACCCATTCTTTAAATAATGTTTTATGGCGTTGATTACTTTTTTGAGTCGAGTAGATTTCAATAGTTTACCATAATAAGATGAGTAATCAAAATAGGTTTTAGGATTTTGATTCATTATGAAGTCCCAATCATTAGGAGATATTTTTAATTTTTTTTGAATGAGTTTAAGATCTTGATTTTGGAGTTCTAAGGGGTAGGTTGGCTTTTTCAATTCTACTAATGCATCGTCTCTTAATATTTTTCCGCTACATATCAAGCTGGATAGGTGCATTTTTCGCTTATCATAACCAAACTTTTTTAAAAGATAATAGCCTTGATAAAACCTTGTGAAAACTGATTCAAAGTGCTTGCCACCGTAATCTTCCCAATTATACTTTTTAATGATTAATTTTTTTGCTTCTTCCTTGTCATAGAGGACAAAGTCTAAAATATTTACCCATTTATTGGAATATCTATCTTGAAATAAGCTAAAAAAGTTACCATGAGGGAATGTCTTTATTGGAATTTTACCAAATTTATTATGTATAGATTTTATGTATTTCCAGTCCGAGTGACCTTGAGACCAAGATAAAGCATGATGGCTTTCTGTTCTAAAATTAATTCCATTTATTACGTATCGAATTTTAAATTTCTTTCTGTATTTTCTTAGAACTGAAAAAATTGCATGATCGGTTGGTATTTCAATGTCAGGGGTTCCAGAAAAAAAGAATGATTTTTGTATATCCGCAAACTCCTCCCAGTCTACTACGTAGGTAATCAAATCTATATTTAATTTTTCTACTATATTTTTAATATTCGAAACAGCAATTGTACTGTTCCATCCGTTATCAAAATGTATAGCTAATGGTTTTAAGCCTAATTCGACAACTAAATGAGCTACATAAGTACTATCAACTCCTCCGCTCAATCCAATTATACAGTCATATTCTCCCCTCTTACTAGATTTGATTTTGTTGACTAGAATGTTTAATTTATCTAAATTATGATTTAATTTATCTATCTTTAATTTGTATTCCTCACAATGGTTACATATTCCACTTTCATTTATTTTTAAATCAGGGTCTGTGTAGTCCATTACACATTTAATACATGTAGATTTTACCATTATTTTGGATAATTAATTAAAACTGCTCTTAGTTTTCCTTGATAAATGAATCTTGTCGACACCCCAATTCCGCTATATTTCTTTTTCTTAAGTAACTTAATTTCTTCGTATGACTTCACGCCGCCTTGTACAATGTATGGGACATTTACGTTTTGATCGACAGTCGAAAGTATTTCATAATTTATTCCACTAAGAGTACCCTCTCTATCAATGTCTGTAACAAGTATTTCTCCAGCTCCAACATCTTCAGCAAGAGCCAATAATTCATTTAATGAATATTTAGTCTTTTTCTTACCATTTAATATGTAGGCTTTTTTTCGTTTAAATAGGTCATATTTCAAGTCTATACCTGCAACAATAGTTGAGGATCCAAATTTGTTTGTTGCTTTTCTTAAAAATTCAGGGTTTAAAATAAACTCAGACGTTATAACAACTTTTTCAACACCTAATTCGATAAGTTGTTTAATTTCTTGCAAATTTTGGACTCCTCCAGAATATGTTATTGGCACGAAGCTTTCACTAACTATTTCATAAAGTTTTTCATAGTTTATGCCATTTTTTCTGGCTGATTTATCCGCTATTAATATTTCATCTACTTCTTTTTCTGTAAAAATTTTTACAGCATTTATAGGGCATCCTACATAAGTATGGTTCTTGTATTGAATCCCTTTAAAAAGTTTGCCAGAGTCTAAGAGTAATGAGGGAATTATTCTAGTTTCCATCAAACTTGTGTTAGAAAATTTTTGAATAATTGAATTCCATATTTATGGCTTTTTTCTGGATGAAATTGTAGTCCTGTTACATTATCTTGTTGAATTCCTGTAACAATTTTAAGATCATCATCTGAACGCGAGATAATAACCTCCTCGTCGTCTGGAATAAAGTGATAGGAATGAACATGGTAAAACTTTACTTCTTCAAAAGAATCAAAGCCTTTAAAGAGAGAGTTTCCCCTGTCAAAGGTCGTCTTTATCCATCCCATCCTTGGCACTCTTGAATCCTCAGATTGAATTCTAACAACACGGCCTTTTATCCAGCCCAAACCATTTTTTTCACCTTCCTCACTAAAGTTAGCTAAAATCTGCATACCCAGACATATCCCCAATACTTTCACGTCTTTAAGCAAAAAAATTTGTTCTAATTCGGATAATAGTTGCTTTCTTTCTTGAAGACTTTTCATAGCATGATCAAAATGACCAACTCCAGGAATTATTATTTTTTTAATTCCAATTATATCAGCGGGTTTCTCGATTAAAATCGAGTCCCCTCCACAATAATCTATAATGTTTTGAACCGAACCTATATTTCCGCTTGCTAACTTTAAAATTCCAATTTTTTTATTTGATTTCACTGTAAATCTTTTCAATCAGATTAACCGTTTGGAGTCCCTCTATGGAACTAGTTGAGATTTTTTCATTATCAATTAAAACCTCACATAAATTTTTGTAAACCTTATCATGATTTGACATAGATCCTTGATAGGTCCCGTAATTATTTGCTCCACCACCAATTGGGATGTCAATTTTTTCTACCCCTTTTATATTATAATATTCCAATTCATTGAGATATTGTCCGCCTATTTTAACTGTTCCCTTTTCACTTAGAATCGTTAATGAGCCTTCCATGTTCTTTTCAAAGGAATTTACCGAGTAATTAATAGTGCCGATTGTCCCAGAGATAAATTTAATTGCCACTACACCTGAATCTTCAAATTCAATTTCTTCAGTATGATTAAAATTATCAGAAAACCCCTTAGCCAGTTCAACTTCTCCAAATAACCAAATTAGAAGATCTATGAAATGGCTAAATTGAGTGAAAAGAGTTCCGCCGTCTAGATTCTTAGTCCCCTTCCAAGAATTAAAATAATAGTCCGTATTCCGATTCCAAAAACATGTCAATTGAACATTAAACACCTTACCTAATGTTCCTTTGCTAATTAATTCTTTGACTTTTACAATTGGAGGGTTAAATCTATTTTGTTTGACGTTAAATAGTCTTCGGTTATTTTTCTCCGATGCTTGAATCATCTGTGCACATTCAGACACACTTAATCCCATTGGTTTTTCACATAATACATGAAAGCCGGCGTTAAGAGACTTAATTGAATGGTCAGAGTGCAAGCCATTTGGTGTACAAATAGCTATAACATCGATTTTTTCTTTTTCGTTTTCTAATAACTGATGAATATTTGAATAAGATCTGGCATTGAATTTGTCAGCTAAGTCGTTGGATTTTTTTTGGTCGATATCGCACACCGCGATTAATTCACCAAAATAATTGGCATGTTCTGCATGTCTATTTCCAATTCTTCCACACCCTATAATTCCGAATTTAATTTTTTTCATATGATTAGTTAACGTAGTTTTTCACAATACTCTTTGCTATTGAAATTGAAGCGGTAGCAGCAGGTGATGGGGCGTTTAAAACAAAAATTTTGTTTTTATCTTTCTCAATCACAAAATCATCAATTAATGTCCCGTTCTTATTACAGAGTTGGGCGCGAATACCGCTTCTTTTATATTTGATATTTGTACTATTAATGTTAGGAAAATAAGAGTTAATTTCATTTATGAAAGAATTTATAAAAAATGATTTCTTAAACTCATTTAAAGCAAACTTTTTGTTTTGAACCAAAAATTTATAAAACCCTGAGAAAAAAACTGTAGATGCTGTGTCTTTTAAATCAAACATAAATTTATTTTTATATTTTTCTCTTGCAAGTGCTAGTAGCGCATTAGGACCAACTTCAATATTATTATCAATGCACCTTGTAAAATGGACCCCTAAGAAAGGATAATCTAAATTAGGTGTGGGGTATACCATACTGTTTAAATAGGGTTTTTTAATCCCTGTTAAGCTGTAATATTCTCCTCTAAAAGGAATAATTTTATATTTTGTTTTAAGCAATCTATCTGATTGAAGCCCTGCTGTAGCAATTAATCTATCGTAAAAACATTTGATTCCATTTAAGATTAAATAATCTTCATTTATGTCTTTTATTTTGGTTGAACAAATTAAATCCCCGCCTAGTTCAATAAATTTTTTGATTTGACACCTTAATACTTCTGAAAAATTTACTACCCCTGTTTGTGGAACTAAAAGCGCTGCCCTAACATTTAAATTAGGCTCGATTTCTTTTATTTTATTTATTCTATTAACCATTTTAACTCCTTTTAAACCATTAAGTTTTGATCTTTCAAGGAGTTTATCAAGCGTTTCTTCTTCTTCTTCTGATCTGCCAGCAATTAATTTGCCTGAAACCCTGTGTTTAATATTGTTCTTTTTACAAAACTCAATCAGATAGTTATATCCTCTGATACAGTTTGTAGCTTTTAAAGAATTGGGCTTGTAATATATCCCGGAGTGAATAACTCCACTATTGTTTTTCGTTTGGTGTTGTCCAGGTTCTCTTTCTTTGTCTATTAATGCTATTTTACTTCTTGGGGAAGAATGCTTTAATTCCAAAGCTAATGATGCTCCTAATATCCCTGCACCAACAACAATAAAGTCATACTTTTTATTTTTCATTTTCTTTTTTCTACCTCTTTTAAAGCTTTGATTAGGTAATTATTATCCTTAGAGTTTCTTATTGCAATTCTGATAAATTGCTCACCGTCAAAACCAACTTTACTGCTACAATCTTTGATTAAAATATTATATTCAGTAAGTAAGATGTTTGAGAGAGATTTTGATGATTGAGGTGGTTTTACCTTACATAAAAAATAATTTGACTGAGAGGGGAGTGGGCTTAAGCAATTTAATTTTAATAATTGTTTATAGAATTTATTCTTTGATCTAAGGTGTGACTCTTGGGCTAACTTAAATTGCTTAGAAAACTTTGGTAGATGTTCTAAGAAATATTCTGCAAAAGAGTTTATGTTCCAAAGCGGCAACCCTTGTCTAATTTTATCAATCATGTTGTGGTCTGAAGTAGATATAACCCCTAATCTAAGCCCTGGAACTCCGTAGGATTTAGAAATGCTTTTTAAAACTTTTAGGTTTTTAAACTTATCAAGAATTTTTTCATCAAAAAACGTAAATCTTCTTTTAGAATCTGTAAAGTCGACGAAAGATTCATCTAATAAAATTTCAGTGTTACTGTTTTTAGCCTTTGAGAGAATTTGGATCATACTTTTTTTATCAATAAAATTTCCTGATGGGTTATCTGGGTTGACAATTACTAATAAATCTAAATCCTGTAATATTCTTTTGATATCTTCTTCTCCATATGAAAAAAGCTCATCAAATTTGAAGGTTTTAAGGTTACTTTCTTTAAATCTTTCTAAATAATCTTCAAATGTGGGTATTATTACCCCAACATTTTGATTAGAGAAGTTTTTAGCATATTCCTTTATTAATTCCGCTGCTCCGTTGCCAACGGCTAAATATTTTTCGGAAACATCAAAATTTCTTGAAGCCAAAGTGCATAAAGTTTTCTGACCTGAAGGGTAGTGTGAGATCAACTTTTCAAAATCATTTTTTATCAATGCATTGAACCTCTTATGGGGAAAATAAGGGTTAACTAAATAACAAAAGTCAATTAAATTGTCAAATCTCCAATAACCGCCAAACCTTGAGTGTAAGTTTTTAGATTTCTCTTGATCTTCTGAAAAAACAGCTTCTGCATTAATTAGATCAAACTTGTCGTCAATCTCATACCATTTTTCATTTGGTTTAGTTACTAACGCATGGAGATTTACATGGTTTAAATTAGATATCGCCTTAAGGACATCTTCATAATATGAATTTGTACTTACAGATTTAATGTATGCGTCTAGAAAAGGTAGGTATTTTGTTGTTAAAAATTTAGAAGAAAACTTGTAGACATTTACAGTTTTATACACTTTTTCAGTTTTTGAATAATCAATAATTTCTTTGGAAACAAAGCTTTTTACTTTTTTTAAATTATCTATACTAATTACGGTGCCATCCATCCATGGCTTAAATTTTGAGGCTAATACCATATCTTTTTTTTTCGACTTAACAACTCTATCAATCAAAGAATCGTCAAGGATTAAATCTGATTCAAATAAAATAGTGTCTTCATCAAAATACTTTTTAGCTAGGTACAGGGAATAAATGTTATTTGTTTTGTTATAGATCGGATTAAATATGAATTCAAAATTGATGTGGTTATATTCAGACCTCAAACTTTCAATTAAACTTTTATGTTTATAACCAACAACTACAATTATTTTTGAGAAATTAAACTTTTCCAATTGGCTTATTAGTCTAAAAATTATAGGGCTGCCCAAAAATTTAACCATGCCCTTAGTCTCGTTTTGAGTTAGTTCTTTAAGCCTTTTTCCCATTCCGGCTGCTAATATTATTGCTTGCATAAGAAGTGATTTATATTCTTGAGTCTATAAAGTCAAGAATTCTTTTTGTGTTATTTTTCTTGTGTTGATTAAATATTTTATTAACCTCTTTTCGTTTTTTGTAAAAATTATCTTTTCCATGTTCTAAATATCTATATAAGCATTTATATAATTCCTCGAAATTATATGAAATAGGACCGGCACAATAGTCCAAAATATTTTCATACATAAAACCCCGGTTATTCTTGTACTCATTAAAATCGTAAAAATAAAATATTACGGGTCTGTTGAGTTGTAAATAGTCAAAGTAGGTAGAGGTATAATCTGTTATAAGCATTTCTGAACAGGATAATAAGTCATATAGGCTATATTGCTCATTAGGTTCGTGAACTACTATATTATTATATTTTTCTTTAGTACCAACCTTTATATCATTGCAATGAAGCTTTACAATCATAAGTGTATTATGCTTATTCAATAGATAGTCTATTTTGTCTCCAGAGCAATCACTTCCAAATATGTTTTTTTTTCCCCTATGATAATCTCTATGTGTTGGTGTGTAAATAATTAATTTGGAAGTATTTGTTTTATTTGGAAATGTTTTTTCTAAAATAATATCTTTTGTTATCCTTTTTTTAAATAGTGAATCGTGTCTGGGAAATCCTAACTCATAAAAGTTTCTGAGAGATATTTTTGTGGTTTTTGATACCATTTCCGAAGAAAGTTTTGAGGTTGAAAAAACATATTCACACTTACCACTGTTTTTTACGGGTTTATCGTATTTGAAAGGGGTATAATAGTTTAAACAAAAATTAATTTGTTTTTTATTTTTATATGGAAATTTCTGTAGGGCGTTTGAATTAATTATTGTTTTTGATGAAGAAAAAAACAATAAGTAGCTATTGAGTGAAGCTAAATATCTGAAATAATTTGACTCAACAAATGGATTTATAATGGATTTGATGTTATTATAAGGTGCTAAAAACTTATCAATTTTTGAAGAGTGAAGTTTAACCGAATTAACAATAATAATTTTTTTAGAACCTAACTTCTGTCTATCTATGATATACCTAAGTAAAACTAATGTGTTGTCTGAAGAAAAGTTAATTATTGAATCTTGATTGTAAGCAGAGCCAATGTCCGGAATAAAAATAATCTGGTCTTTGTTAAAGAAAAAAAACTTTGGGAATATATGTTTATATATTAACGAAAGTAATTCTAATGTAATTCGTCTTAAAATATAGTTTGGCGATCTATAGTTCAAATCAAGCTATTTAAGGAAATAAACATTAAATCTATACTTATTATTTACATAATCTTCAATGTTCTGCTTTTCAAAAAAGTGCTTTTTTACATTTAGCTTTTTAGCAATTTTTTCAAAAAAAATTTTGCTATAATATAAATGATTCAATCCGTCATATTTTTTATCATATTCACTTTGACTCAATGCACCTCTTCGGAAAATTTCACATTCTGCTTTGTGATCAACGTCAGGGACGTCAAAAACAATTACTCCTTTTTTTGATTTTTCATACATAGAAATAATGCATCTTTCGGCATATTTATAATCTGGGAAGTAAAAGAAAACACTAAATGAAACAACATAATCATATTTAATTTGTGTATCTATTTTAACAGCTTCAATTAAATCAAACTTCCCCTTTGGCATTATTAATTTTGAAGCGTCAACTAATGATTTTGAATAGTCATTGCCTCCAACTTTAATTGATTTATTATAAAAGGGATATAAAAATGCTCCTGATCCACACCCGACTTCATAAATTGAAGAGGATGAGTTTAGCTTAAATCTATTTATAATTTCATCAACAAATGAAATCCAATTTTTTGAATTTAACTCTCCTGTTGGACTGTCAAATCCATCTAGCCGTAAAAGATGACTTAGCGCCTGATGGTCATCAAGTGTATTGAGTTTTTTCAAAGGCTTTCTATTGTTCCATATCTCTAGCCAGTTTTTCATTATCTTTTAGAAATTTAATAACTTGAATTATTGTGGTTATAATAATAATAGTTGATAAAATAAGCTTGATGTTTACGGAAACTTCTTTAAGTAGGAAAACCATTAATGTTGCTACAATTATCGTGAAAAAATATCTTTTGTAATTATAATTAATAGGTATTTTATTGCCTTTAATTATAAATCCAGAGAATCCTAAATACAAGTATGAAACTAAGGTGATTAGTGCGGCTGAAATTATTCCAAAAATAGGAATAAAAACTAGATTCAAAATAACATTTAGTGCTCCTGCGAAAAAACTTATCTTTAAGATTAGTTTAGATTTTTCTTGTTGAAATAAGTGCCATGTTGATGCCATGTAAAATGGCCGATAGTTATATGCCATCATAAGAAAAATCGCCAAAATAAATGCTTTATTGTATTCTGGTTCCTCTGTAAAAAAAAGAAAAATTTCTTTTAGCCAAAGAGACAATAAAAAGGTTGAAGACAATATTACAACGAAAAGAAATTTAAATAGCTTTTTGTTTTTTAAATTTTTTTTTTGAGTGTGATTTTCCATAAAATAAGGAAACGCGACCATCCCTATAGCATTGTCAATTGCTGAATAATACTGGGGGATTTGGTAGGAAAAATTATATAAACCTATTTCCTTAACAGAGATGTTGTTTAAGTCAAGGACAATTCTATCAGATGTATTAATCAAAAAAGAGGAGTAGTTGTGAGGAATAAACGGAAGGCTTATTTTAAGAAAGGATTTTAATCTGCTTAATTTTATTGTGAAAACAGGGGTTATCTTTTCTTTTAAAAATACAAAATTGAAAAAAAACAAAAAAGAAAGTAGAGATGAAATGAATGTGCCGATAATCCAACCTACAAAACCTAAACTAAAATAAACGATTGCGATGTAGCTTACAGTTACACTTGCAAGAGATGAAATGCCAATTACAATTGCTAATAAATTGGTTTTTTTTCTTACACGAAAAAAAATTGTCCCAACTAGAATCGTGTTTTCAAATAAAAGAAATGGTAAAATAATTAATGACAAAAGTAAGGGTGTGTCATTAACGTTTTGCCCTTTTAAAAACTCCATTAAAATAACACCAACAAGTATTGTATATGGCACACTCCATAATGTCAAAACTCCAAAAAGTTTCCTCCAATACAATTTAAACCTTGATTTAAAATTATAATAAGACGTAAAAAAAGTGTTATACAAACCCAAGTCTTTAAAAAAAGAAGCTGCTCCAACATAGGCAATTATCAGTCCATAAACACCAAAATCACTTGATGTTAGATGGGGCATCATCAGGGGTAATAGAAATATATTTATGATTTTTGGGGCTTGAGGAATTATGGCAAAAATTATTGTCTCGTTTATGAACTTTTTTAGCATCTAAAGAGAGTTTAAATTTTGATCTTTCTTTGAAATTAAGATATTCTTCTTTGGGATTTTCCAGTCAATGTTAAGAGTCTTATCATTATAAATTATGCCTGTTTCGTGGTCTGGTGAATATAGGTTATCAACCTTATATGAGAATAAAGCATTTTTGCTAAGCACAATGTAACCGTGAGCGAAGCCCTTGGGGATGAAAAGCTGTTTTTTGTTTTTCCCAGATAGTAAAATCGACACCCATTTTCCATATGTCAAACTTCCCTTTCTTAAGTCTACTGCTACATCAAGAACCTCACCATCGATTACTCTCACTAATTTAGTTTGATCAAATGGTGGTTTCTGAAAATGAAGGCCTCTCAAAACGCCATAGCAAGATTTTGATTCGTTGTCTTGTATAAAATGAATGTCTGGAAAATTTTCCTTAATAACAGACTCTTTATAAGATTCCATAAAGTAGCCCCGTTCGTCTTCAAAAACTTTTGGTTGTATAATAACAAGGCCTTCTATTGAGGTTTTAATTATTTCCATTGTTTTGCTCTTTTAATAAGGTATTGGCCATAGTCTGTTTTTGATAATTGTTTTCCAAGCGTAATGGCTTCTGACTTGGTAATAAATCCCTGCTCTAAACAATTTTCTTCTATACAGCCAATCTTTAGTCCTTGCCGTTTTTCAAGTGCTTTTACAAACTCTCCCGCCTCAGCAAGTGAGTCGTGAGTTCCTGTATCAAGCCAAGCATAGCCTCTCCCCATTACTTTAACCAATAATTCAGAGCGATTGAGATACTTCTCATTGACGGAGGTGATCTCAAGTTCACCTCTTTTAGATGGTTTAATGTTTTCTGCGATATCAACAACTGAATTTGGATAAAAGTAAAGTCCAATTACTGCATAGTTCGATTTTGGATTACTAGGCTTCTCTTCTATTGACATAATCTTGCCAGAATAATCAAACTCTACAACGCCATATCGCTCTGGATCATTCACATAATATCCAAAAACTGTTGCATTCCCATTTGATTCAACATTTTCTTTTGCTTGTTTTACAAGTCCTTCAAAGCCATGACCGTAAAAAATATTGTCGCCTAAAACTAGACAAACACTATCATCTCCAATAAATTCTTTTCCGATAATAAATGCTTGGGCGAGCCCATCTGGCGATGGTTGCTCGGCGTATGAAAAGCTTAGCCCAAGAGTTGCGCCATCTCCCAAAAGTCTTTCATACCCAGGTAAATCCTCAGGGGTTGAAATAATTAGAATCTCTCTTATTCCAGCTTGTATAAGCGCAGAGATCGGATAATAAATCATTGGCTTGTCATAGATTGGCAATAACTGTTTAGATACCCCTTTTGTAATTGGATAAAGCCTTGTTCCAGAACCTCCCGCTAGTACTATCCCTTTCATTCTTTGTATTGTTTGTTATAATAGTCCTGGTAAGAACCTGTAGTGACATTTTCAAGCCATGCTGTGTTTTCTAAAAACCAATCGATTGTTTTTGAGAGCCCTTCTTCAAAAGTAACTGATGGTCTCCATCCTAATTCTTTATTTAATTTTGTAGCGTCAATAGCATATCGCTTGTCATGTCCTGGTCTGTCCTTTACATAAGTGATCAACTTTTCACTACTGCCGTTTTCTCTACCAAGTTTTTCGTCCATTTGAGCGCAAAGAAGTTTAACTAAGTCTATGTTTTTCCACTCATTAAAGCCGCCTATGTTATAAGTTTCATTGTTTTTCCCTTTGTGGAAAATTAAATCTATTGCTTTTGCATGGTCTTTAACGTATAACCAATCTCTCGTATAATTCCCGTCGCCATAAACTGGTAGGGGTTTGTTATTTAAAATGTTATTGATAAAAAGTGGAATGAGTTTCTCAGGAAAATGATACTCACCATAATTATTAGAACAATTGGAGATTACGTAAGGTAAATTGTAAGTCTCTCCATAAGCCCTAACAAAGTGATCTGAAGATGCCTTTGAAGCTGAATATGGTGATCTAGGATCATATGATGTTTCCTCAGTAAAAAGACCATTTTCGCCAAGAGTGCCGTATACCTCATCTGTGCTAACATGATAAAATCGTTTTCCGTAAAAATTTTCTTTACATGAAGACTTAAAAGCATTCAAAAGGTTCACAG
>MDTG01255752.1_pt1 | contig 18546 bp, 17 predicted proteins | sample 811421 | NCBI WGS metagenome assembly MDTG01 (sample SAMN05326645, study PRJNA326480) | marine metagenome | isolation source: seawater | place: Pacific Ocean: South East | collected 2011
AAAATGTTCAAACCCGTGTAAATTCCGTCGTTTGAAACCACCGTTGTATAGTAAGGCTGAAACAGCAACCCGTCCGCCATGACAGCGTAGACGCCACCGATGACAATCCCCCAAAACACCTGGCTCCATGCTGTCGGCAGATCGTAGAACCCAGCAAACTTGGTCATGACACCACGCCAGCCTAGCGTCATGCCAACAAGCGCACAAAAACTCGAGAGCTGAAACAGCACGAGTTCCGAAACCATGGCCGACCCTGGGTGCCTCCCTTCTTCAATTCGTTGACGTCGAAATAGCAAAGCGTGGGTTTCAAGCACCCCCTTGCTCTCCGGAAGGTATGGCACGGCTCCTCTTGTTTGGTGGCAAAGGCGGTGTGGGAAAAACCACCACCTCGTCCGCTACCGCCGTTTGGTTGGCAGATTCGGGGCTGAAGGTGCTTCTTGTATCAAGCGACCCCGCCCACTCCACCTCAGATTCATTGGACGTAAAACTCGGACCGGTCCCTGTTGAAGTGGAAGGCGTTCCTGGATTGTACGGTCTTGAAATGGACCCTGAGGCCAAACTTTCTAACCTCCTTCCAAAAGTTGGAGAGGCCATGAACAACATGGGTGGCGGAAGCATGGGTGGTTTTGGTGGACTTGGGATGATGCTCGACCCATCGGCGAAGAGTGAGCTCAATGATGTGAAATCGGATATCAAGACCGCCGATATGATTCTTCCCGGTCTTGATGAGGCATTGGCCTTTGACGAACTGCTCAAGCACATGGAGAATCCAACATGGGATGTCATCGTGTTTGACACTGCGCCCACAGGCCACACACTGCGCTTTTTGTCGCTCCCCGAACTTATCGAGGCGTGGTCAGGACGGTTGCTTCGCTTGATGCGGGTCTCTGGTGGCCTGCGCTCGATGCTCTTTGGACGAAAAGAAAGCGACGCGATGAAGGAAGAGCTGGAGCGTTTTCGACGACGTGTACTTCACGTGCGCCGAGTTCTCAGCGACCCGTCCACCTCTTCGTTCACGCTTGTAACCATTCCAGAACGAATGGGCATCAATGAAACGCTTCGAGCCCACGATTCTCTCGTGGAATACAAACTCCCCATCGGAGGGTGCCTTGTGAATCGAATCACTCCTGAGTTTGATCATCCATTCCTTGCGAAGAGGCGAATGCAAGAACTTGAGCGGATTGCTGAACTGGACGAGAAACTTGGGGCCGTAAACGTTGGCCAGCTCGAGTTGGCCGATGGAGAAATCGTTGGACTTCAGGCTTTGAGAGAAGTGGGTCGTTTGCTCTACGGTCAAGCTGAAACCCTACCGGACACCATCGGTCCTCACGCCATCGGTGATGTGCTGCTCCATGAAGTTCATCGAGGCATGGTGGGCGAACTCGAGGATGAACACGAACGCATCCAATTGCACTTCCCGGGATTGGAACGAAGCGACCTCTCGCTACGGAGTGAAGAAGGCGTTCTGTTCGTCGGCGTCAACGGTCGAGAGCAAGCCATCCCAACCAAAACACATGTGAAGTCAAGTTTGGTTAAAGCCTCACTTGATGGAGATATTCTTTCGCTCCTCATTCCAAGGAGTGGTGAATAAACTTCCATTGGGTTCTCAAGGCATGGATTGAAATGGGGTAACCATTAGGCTCAAACATGGCTCTTGAAGGCTTGTCGAGAGGAATCTTCCGCTCGTTAGGTTTTCTGAAGAACAAGCGTAAACTCGACGAAGAGGAACTTCGAGAGATGACGCGAAGTCTTCGACGTGCCCTTCAGGAAGCGGATTTCAACATCCGCCAGACCAAGGAAATCGTTGACCGCCTCGAAACACGAATGCGAGAAGAAGATGCACGACCTGGTTTGACGATGCAAACACACGCCATGAACATCCTCTACACTGAACTGGTGAGGATTCTCGGTCCGGGCACAACCTTCCAACCGCGCGGGGCCACCTTGCTCCTGGTCGGACTGTACGGCCAAGGAAAGACAACCACAACGGCAAAATTAGCCGAATGGTACCGCAAAAAGCACGGCCTTCGTGTCGCTGTGATCGAGGCGGACGTTCATCGACCCGGTGCATACGCCCAATTGTCTCAGCTTCTTGAGGAGACCACCGTTCAAGTGTATGGTGAGCCAGACAACAAAGATGCAGTCTCCATTGTGAGGAATGGCTTACAAGCCTGTGCCTCGGCTGATTTGGTCATCGTTGACACGGCCGGTCGGCACCAACTTGACGAAGAACTCGTCGAAGAATTGGAACGCATTGCTGGCCTCACGCGAGCGACCGACAGGTGGCTGGTCATTGACGCTCAAGTTGGTCAAGCCGCCGGCCCCGTGGCTGCATCGTTCCATACGCTCGCCGGTGTGACAGGTATCGTCATCACCAAACTCGATGGTACCGCACGTGGTGGTGGTGCTTTGTCCGCTGTCGCGGCCACAGGTGCACCCATCGTCCACATCGGTGTTGGCGAACGAATTCAAGACCTTGAGAAATTTGAATCAGACCGCTTCATTTCCCGCCTTCTTGGTATGGGTGACATTCAGGGCCTCATCGATTTGGCTCCAGAAGACATGGATGAGGAAGAGGCCATGCGCCTTACTCAACGCCTCATGAGCGGTCGTTTCACCCTCAACGACATGTACAAGCAAATGGAAATGATGTCTAAAGTTGGCACGATTGACAAGTTGATGTCCTTTCTCCCCGGTAGCATGCTGGGTGGCATGGGTGCCATGTCTAAGAATCAGAAAGAAGCCATGCAGGGAAATCTTGACCGCTACCGTACCATCATGGATTCCATGACGGCTTGGGAAAAGAACGAGCCAGCGAAGATCAAATCTGACCGCATCAAGCGAATTGCGAGAGGCTCCGGTGTTCGGGAAAAGGACGTCCGTGAGCTCATTGGTCAATGGAACCGTTCTCGGAAGATGATGAAGGGCATGGGCGGCAACCGCAAGTTGAACAAACAAATGCGGAAGATGATGAAGGACGGTGACATGGACATTGACCCGTCCTCTTTCGGCATGTAATGAAAATGCCTGAACATTGAACGAACAGTGGTAAGCAAAAAGTGATTTGATGCGACTCGAATGGCCGGTCTATGTTTTCACGGCGTGCGTCTTCTTTGCCTTTGCCCTCGGTGTTCAATTCATCTCACTCGGCACAGGCGCCGTCGTCGGCTTGTTCCTCGTACTCACCGTGGCCTATGCTTGGGTTGCTTGGGTCATGGTCAAGCGAAAAGCGGTTCTTGAACTGCATTCTTACATCCCGTGCGAAGCGTGCACAAAAACAACGCCTGCCCAAGGTAGGCATTGCATGCACTGCGGACTTTTGATCACACCCACCACACGCGAGTCATAGGGCAGTTGAGCCAAACCGCTGCTGATGTTGTGTAGGTACAATGTCTATTGAGTAGACCGCCCATGGTTCTACAACAGCGGGTTGGTTGTATGGACACGGTCACACATGCATTCATCGGCCTCATCTGTGGGGAGATGGCTCCGAAGGACATCAAACACCGGCGCAAAATTGGTCTCGCCTTTGGCATGTTGCCCGACATCACCAACGTCATTCTCGTTCACCCCTACCTTGGTTGGCTCGCTGGTCGAACCATTCCGTTTGCCATTGGTATAGACTTCATCAACTTTCCAGAGATATTGGACCACTGGACCTACCACGTGTGGCTTCTTTCGCACAGTCTCCTGTTTTGGGCGATCGTCTTCGCCCCGTTTTGGAAGCGAAGCAGCGCAGCCAAACTCGCAACCATCGCTTACCTATCACACATCTTGGCTGATATTCCATCCCACACAGGAGCCTATGGGCTCGAGCCGTTTTATCCAATCCCTTACATTTTTGATGGCTGGTTCGATGCATGGTTATGGGGCCTTGGCCCAATCACTGCAAGCATCATTGGATTTGCATTGGCATACCTTGCCATACGGAGAATTCGCATCAACTGGTTGATTTGGCCCAGCGAACAGAAACCAACCGTGGAAGCTGACCCAACGCTGTAAGGAATTCAATTCTTGAGATGGTCTCAATAGGATTTCGCCAACAACACACGACGGGTGGTGGGTTCGCCGGTCATGTGGCAGGGTCGTTCTGTATCATAAGGATCGGTGGCATCTCCAAGGAACGAAAGCCCAGTGGTACGTTCTATAACTTCTGCGTGTGCGTCGGAACCGTTGAAAGCCAGTTCGTAAATATGGCCATCTTTGACCTCTCCATCCATGGTCCACTTACCTTGTTCCTCGGTGAATGAAGGCAGCGGTTGAACGACATCGTCCATGTGTTGAGAAGCACGCAAACGAAGTTCGTCGCTGATTTCATCTAGCACTCGGTAGCATTCGTCGACGATGCCATCCATTGGTAGAGGTTCTTTCCCGCCTGTTCTTCGAGCCGCAAAAGCGGTTCCTTGGGCGATGTCCCGAGGACCAATGTCAAGTCGAAGCGGCACGCCTTTAATCTCCCAATCGTAATATTTCTGACCAGGATGAAGGTCTCTGTCGTCCACTTTGACCCGAAGGCCACGAGCCTTGAGTTGCTCAGCCACATCATGAGCGACCGCTATTGTATCCACTTCGAGGTTTTTCCGGATCATGGGACAAATCACCACCTGGAAAGGAGCAATCTTTGGGGGCATGATCAAACCGTTTTCATCCCCATGCATTCCAACTATGGCGCCGAGGAGACGTTCAGACATGCCGTAGGTGGTTTGGTGGCAGTGGGTTTGTTTGGCTTCGAGGTTTTCGTAGGTGACGTCAAACGCTTTGGCCCATTGGTCTCGGTAATGGTGGCAAGAGGCCACCTGCAGGGTTCGACCGTTGGGCATGACAGCGTCAATGCCGATGGTGTACCAAGCACCGGGAAACGTATCCCAAACGGGCCTTTTTGCTTTGATGATGGGCAGGCATAGGTCATGCATGAGCCGGTCAACGATCTCCAAATCTTCAGCGATTTGTCGGGAAGCGTCTTCTTCATCGGCGTGAGCAGTATGTGCTTCAAAGAAATGTATTTCACGAACACGGATGAACGACCTGGTCTGTTTGGTTTCGTAACGGAAGGTGTTGACCATTTGATAGAGTTTCAATGGAAGATCTTTGTGCGAGCGAATCCATAACGGAAACATCGTGTACATGGCGGTCTCCGATGTCGGACGCAAGAACATCGGAATGTCAAGCTCGTTGTCACCGGCGTGCTTTACCCAGTAGACTTCTTTCTTGAACCCGCCTTCATCTTCCTCGTCTCGAAGGTCATCGGGATTTACGCCTTCTTCACGAGCCCGCTTGAGCCGTGCAACCAAGGCATTTTCTTTCTCCAGAAGGTTTTCCGGAATAAGTAAGGGGAAGTTTACTTCCTCGTGGTTGGTGCGTTCCATCTCAGCGTGCGTCAGCGCGTCGATGAGCTTCATGGCCTTCCAACCATAGGGCCGCCACACATCCATTCCTTTGATAGGGTAGCGCTTGTCAACCAATTCGGCTGCTTCGACCATAAATGGATACCATTCGTTAAAATTCTCGCTCTTCGAAGGGATACCCCGCTTCGCTTTACGTTGGCCCATGGTTTCGGGGTGAACCTCGGTCTCATCAAGATGACGCTTCATCTTCACTAGCAAGTGTGGACTTGCCGACGGAGAGCATGGCAAGCAAGGCAGCACCGCACCATACAACTTCGAGTACGAAAAACGCCCACTCCTCGATAAGCAAAGCGCGAACACCAAGCAACCCCGAGCCGATGGCCATTAACAACAGGTAAATGGGTTGTTTGCTGTGCAATATATTCCGAGTTTCAAGAAGAAAGGCCAGGAGAATGCACACCATGCCAACATAGGCAATCGATTCCGAGAGCACGCCATCAGGAGACAAAAGGCCTCACTTCCTGCGCAACATCAGGACCAATGCCCCGGTGAGCACAATTAAAGCGACGATGTCGGGGATACCAATGCCACCAGAAACACCACCTATGCCGTTCATGCTTTCCGAAAGCAGTGAGTAGGACCAACCGTCTGATTCGCCCCATTTGTGAGGACTCATGAGGTTGAGTCGGTCTTGTTGCGGACCGCGACAGACGTCGGCTTCGCAAAGTCCGTTCAAGAGTCCCGAGAACAAACCCACCAGGTTTGCCACAACGAAGCCAAGACCACCAAACGCTACGCTAAGGCCCAATCGATTCTTCTTGGCAACCGGCATTGGAGGCATGTCAAGATCAAGTTCGGGAACCGGAAGTGGAATCCCAACGTTTGGTGAAACTTCGGGTGCGATAACCTCAATCAGCATGTTTGTGGGGGGGGCAACCTCGGTCACCGCCACAGGGGTTCCGAGCAAATCTTTGGCGTCCCGAGCCTTAACGGGCTGAACAGGAGCGATTTTTATGCCGTACAAACGATCGGCAAGGCTCACCAATGTGGGGTCATCGGCAATGTCTGCCGCATCAATCTCCCCGTCCAACAATTGTTGTAGTCGGTCGTTGATATACGACATGCACCAGCCTCCTCAAGAGGGCGTAAGCGCTTCACTTCAAGAAGCCTCCTTTCGGCGAAACAACCCAAAATGAAGATTTAAGCCTCTTCGTCGTTGTATTTTTTGATGAGGTCCTGGCTGACCAATGCACCTGCACAATGTGGACATCGGTCGGCATCGCCGAGCATGTCTGGACGAATGGCCAACACTGCAAGACAGGTCGGGCACGCTGCCAACATTTCACCGTCTTCTAGGTTGAAGGAATCAAGGGGGCCTTTTCGAAGGTAGCCAGCACGGTACCCTGGGTGCCAATGAAACAACGCCCTTCGTCCTGAACCAAGAGCCGCCCAAGCGAACAAAAAGACGAAGAGGAGGTTGCTGAGGAAACCTCCTGCAAGCATCATGTACAACGATACGAGTGCGTTGGCGAGGAAAACCAAGGTGGCGAGGAACAAAACGGCTACGGCCGGCCAGTATGCCCAGGGTTTCCGGGTTCGGTATCCAGCATACACCATCAGGCCAGTGAACACAATCGACGCAAGGAAGGCGTTGCCTATCGCACCGGACAAAAGCCCGGCTCGGCCAAGAATTTGAGCGAGAATGAACATGACGATGGCACCGTCAACCAAGACGATGAAACTCGTTCCACGATGGATGTGCTCTACAGGGTCGCTGCCGGGCTGTGGCGTCGGTGCAGAACCCGCTAGCACCATCTCATCAGCACGACTGTTGGCCACAATTCCCCCTCGCATGAGAGGCATTTGAACCATTTGTTTCACCCGGGACACTCAAGCGAAGATGTCTTGACGGTCCGTAGGTTCCCACCATCATGGCCCTGAGGGACACCGATGTTGTAACCACAGGCTCGTCGCTTGAAAACAGGCGAGTTGTCTTGGGAGTGACTGGAGGCATTGCCGCGGTTGAAACGGTTCGTTTGGCACGTGCGTTGCGCCGTGAAGGAGCAGATTTAATCGTGATTATGACGCCATCAGCCCAACGCATCATCACGCCTTTAGCCGTTCGTTGGGCATCACAAGCGGAGATTATCACCGACTGGGACGGAGATTTGACCGCCCTAAACGAGGCCGATGCCGTGTTGATAGCCCCTGCGACGCGGGACGTCATGGCGAGCCATCTTCATGGACTGCAGCACGGACCGTTGATGATGGCGCTTTCCGTTGCTCGGTCGCGCGACACTCCCATCGTCATGGTGCCCAGCATGCACATCGACTTGGCCATGGACCCCGTCACGGACGAACTCGTGAAAACCATGCGGGAACAGGGCGTTCATGTTCTCTGGGGCCCTAAGGAAGAAGGGAAACGGAAGACCCCAACCGTCGAACGAATCGTTGCAGAGCTCGCCCATCGGACCAACGCTCGAAAACCAAATCGAAAAAACATCGTCATCACGCTGGGAGCGACCCGTTCACCCATTGACGATGTGCGCCATGTACAAAACACGAGTTCTGGAGCAACGGGATGGGGTTTAGCCGACCACATGCACAAGCACGGTCATGACGTCACGTGTGTGGCCGGCATCACCTCCGTGGACGCTCCAGAATGGCTCCCGCTCGTGCTCCGCTGCCCAACTCCCGAATCAATGCTGCACGAATGTAAAGCGTTGGCCAACGACGACATTGAGGCTTGGATTCACGCCGCTGCGGTTCTTGATTACGTCGTTGAGGAACCCGCAAAAGGAAAATTGGCCAGTCAACAAGGATCGCTCAGTCTCTCGCTCGTTGAGAGTAAAAAACACATCACTGAACTCAAAGAAGTATGTGCAACAGCAGTACGCATCGGTTTCAAACTCGAAACAGGCATCAAACAGAAAGACCTCATCCACAGAGCCTTTGCCCAAATTCAAAAATCCGACATGACGGCCGTTGTGGCCAACCGTTTGGAAGATTTGGGCGACCCTGGAAAACCACGAGGCTATCTCGTGGACCGGCAAGGCGCTCATTTCGTGCTAAAATCAAATCGCGAACTTAACGACGCCGTCCGAACCCTCGTCGAACGAGGAAAGGAGGATTAAGAATGAGGCGCTTTGCGGTGGTTGGACACCGTGCAATGTCCAAAGGCAAGTTACCGCTCAACGATCTGGCAAGTGCAGGAGGTCGAATGGATGTTCTTATTCGGGCCTTAATGGCGGGTTTGATGACCAGTCACGGTTTACGAGAAAACACGGTTGTGGTGCTCCACTTGCTTGGAGGTCCAGGCCCGCCACGCCGAATAAAATTTGACGGCGCTACGCTCAAAGGACTCCACGCTGATGAGCGTTCTATAGCAGGTACAATTGGGAAAGTCATCGCCACCCCACTGCCACCCATCGGTCATTGGCAGCCCATCACGGCAGGGATCACGCACAGCGGCGGGGACTTGGAACTCACGTTGCGTGAATGGAACGATGCTACCACCGTCATTTTGGATGCCAACACACCTCGCCTGTGGAATGAATCGGCTAGCCTGCCTCTCCGAAGTCAACCAAATTCTGATACCTTGAATTTTGTCTTGAGCGACGACCAGCCTCTCGAAAGCATCAACGCCGAAAACGTGAGCAAACGCTCGCTTGGGGAGCACTGGCTGCAGGGGCACATGGCCGTTGGAATCGTGCACTTTTTGTTGGACGAAGGTGTTGACCTCAACCTTTGACCAACCAGCGAGGCCAGCCTTCAACCGTTTCTTCAAGCCCGTGAGCCAGCAGGTCCTCGTCGAGCGCAAATGGATGGCTCTGTGGCCAGACTGCCAAGCACGAAAGACTGGCTTTGTCCTCTTCAACCGCATCACAATCTCCAGCAACAACAGGTGAGTGATCCACTGAAGCGGCGCCGATGGTGAACGTTGCCGTTGCGCCGTCCTCCGTGTCGGAAAATCGGACCGCATTTCGGTACCACCGAACGCCCAGCCGGGTCGTAGCCCATTGTCCATCCCATGTGGGTGGGGCATTGACGTTGAGCATCATGTCCCCGTTGGTGAACGCCTCAAGCAAGGAAGCTTCTGGATGAGCGAGCCATCGATCGTCGGTCAGTGCGCTTGGCCAGGAGGTGAAATAACCCGTATCCAATGCACCGTTTGGACGCCCCAAATTTTGAGCTTCCAAAGGAAGAACCGCTGTGGCTCGTTCAACTGCGTCAATGGTCGCTTGAACCGCTTGCTCCATGCCTTCTGGATCAAAGGATGTGAACGAAGCAGCGAGGGCAGGAACACCGTAAAGACCGGCTTCTCTGGCGGCACCCATTGTCCCGCTGTGGTACGAATCTTGTGAGAGATTCGGTCCCAGGTTCACGCCGGAGACCACCATTTGTGGGTGAACTCCCGGAACGAGATGCGAAAGGCCACCATCAAGGGCGACGATCATCGTATCGCAAGGCGTTCCATCCAGTTCAAAGAGGTGAACAGGCGTGGTATGTGCATCCAATCCCCAATGTTCAACTAAGTCATTTCGCTCACGAAAAGCCATTGGCTTCATGAGGTTAATTCGCATTCCTGTTGCCGAATGGTTTCCACTTGGTGCAAGAACAGCCAGAGGATAGCCGACCTTGTGAAGGGCCTTTACCAACAATTCAAACCCAACGGCTTCAATGCCGTCGTCGTTGGTCAACAAGAGCCATCCCTTGCGTTGAGTCATGCCCAACCCTCAAGGCGCGCTGTTTTGATTGTTCGCTTCTTCCAGCGATGCTTGTTCGGAGGCCACAACAACGGTCAGCAGCCCCGTTAGGAGAATCAAACCTCCAAGCCACGTCCACCTCCCAGGTATGCCCGAGTCAAAGAACAACCAACCTATGATGGAACCCAGAACGGGTTCAAGCGTTACTGAAACAGAAACGATGAGAGGGGAAATGTAGCGTAGGCAAGTGTTCAAACCTGTGTGACCCAGCAAACCTGCCACCAACGCTAAGAGCAGGAACCAACCAAAATATTCTGGTTCTACCCAGCCAAGAACGCCAAATTCCGAATATCCCTGTTCGAACATCATTGAACATGGAAGCAAGACAATGGCGCCGATGAGCGTCACCGGAAACGCATAGAGGAAGATGGGCAGCCAGACGCGCAACACACGACCAACCACGATGTAACCAACAACAAACACCGCCCCACCGAAGGCCAAGGCGTCACCCCAAACGGTGGCGGTTTGATCGCCTTGAGTCGAACCGGTATCCAGCAATGTAATCCCTGCTCCCAAAAAACAAATCAGCGCTCCAAAGACCTCGTTGCTCATTGGACGGCGAACCGCTGCGATGGTCGGTGCCAACAGGAACATGCCGACCACAATGACGAGTGGGTGAGCCGTCACAAACAGCAGTGAGTGGGTGAGCGTTGTTTCGTCAAGACTGGCCACCCATGCCCCAAAATGGGCGGCTAGGGCCAGTCCGCTCGCCATGAGAAGAGCCCATGTTCTTGGCGTCCACAACCTCTGAGCTACTTTTTCATCCACGGTGATCAATTGATAGACAAACAAGGGAAGTAACACCAAGGACGTTAGTTGCAAACGCCACGACGCTCGAAGCAATGGAGGAACAGCATCAACGTGCTGAAACAAAGCACCTGCGCTTGAAACGCCAACGACGGCTGCAATCAATAGACCCCAAATCCAGCGCGGCGTGCTGGTTGGTGACATGGGTTCACACTCAAGCCTCAGCCGGGCTGGAATCGCCGCCAATCACACCTGCTCGCTTGAACAAGAGGTAAATCGTGGCCCCAATCGCAACGTTGAGGAAAATGAGCCCACCCATTCGAATGGCGTACCATGCGCCCGAATTCGCGAAATTGTCGATGCCCATGACGGTCCGTGCTCCCTCGTCATCGTACCAAAGTGAATCAATAAACGAGAGAATGCTTGATTCCGTCCCGAAGAACGCTTCCCCAGTCAATAAACCAGCAGCGACCATGAACGTGCTGAGAAGGATGAGGGCACGTTTCTTTTCAGCAACCGTGGTTCCCTCCTTTTCCTTGAGGGCATCAATGCGTGGTTGGAGTTTCTTGTCCTCCCAACGGTCGCGTGCCACACCACCGATCAGCATCGGTAGCGTGTGTGGGACATCGAGGTACATTCCAAGACCGAAGGATGTTCCCATTCCGGTCGCCCACTCAACAAACATGCCAAGGAGGAAACCAAGGGCAAGCAACGTCAAGTCGCCTTGTCCCTCGGCAAAAATGACGGAAAAGGTAGCAAAGGCATTGGCCTGCGGGGCGATGAGTTGGATGCGTCCTTCAGCGAGTTGAATGGAGAGGAAGATGGCCACACCGGCCCCGATGATGGCGCCTGGGACAACGCCCATGATGTTCCCTTTTGAGATGTGATAGGGCCGATTTCCAATGTAGAGGCTGTTCTTGTAGTCCCCAATGACGGTCCCTGACATGGAGATGGCTGAACCAAAAACCGTGGTTCCAACGAGCCCGAGGAGAACAGCATCCTGCGTGTTCAACTGAAGCAAATCTTGTGCGTTGAGGAAGACGCCCAACAGCATCAGCAAAACGATGAATGACGTACCGGAAACAGGTTCAATACCGGTTTCGCCCATCACCCTCACGGCGATGGCACCGAGCATGAACGTGGTGAGAATGAGCACGGAGGCGAAGACCAGGGCGGACAGCGGCGAGAATCCACCGACGGAGAAAATGACAATCATGGCGAAGAATGTGATACCCATGAAGATGGGGATGTGTTTGAGGGGCCACTCATACCAGCCTTTTCCTTCCATGTATTCTTGGCTTCCATCTCCCTTGAACGCTGCTCCAATGTCCGTGAAGATATTGGCGAATGTGCGCCACATCTTGGCCAATCCGAACATTCCGCCACCGACGATGGCTCCAATGGCGATGGTTCGCACGGTCTTCGCAAAAATGACCATCTGTGCTGCGCCCGTTGAACTTGGGTACTTGGCAGGATTGAAAGCGTTCATTGTAGCGTGGTAGTCTTGAACTGGCACCGATGCCCCGAGTTGGGCCTCGTAGACGGGAACGTTCAATCCGACAGCAAGAGGAACGAGGAACAGCCACCCAACCAACGTCCCGAGGTTGACCAAGAAAGCGACCCGAGCCTTCATGAACCAACCGATGGCAAACATGGAAGGTGTCAGAGCGACCCCAATGTAAGTGTAGGAAAATGGATTCCATGCGGTCTCTTCGGACCAGTGCGTGTACCCCAGTGAGACGCCATCCGAAGTCCCAGACGGTTGGTGGATTTTCCCATTCGAATAGAAGGTGGCAAGTCCAAGATCACCGAAATGAAGGGACTCTGCGATAAAATCAAGAAGCGCTACTTTTCGATCGTTGGCCCAGATGAGCGGATATTCAACCAAGAACAAGCCAACCATGGTTACAACGGTCCACAGCCCGATGGTTTTCAACGAATCACGGGCGTGTTCCACGGCACCTGTGCTCACGTCGGATGAAATGTCAAGCATCTTCAATGTGGCTTCGAATCCTGGCAAGGGAAGCGGGTCTTCGACCAACCAAACACGCCGGAAGATGATGAAATACATTACACCGAGGAACCCCGCAAACATGGAAGCCACAATTCCGATGAAGGCCAGTGTGAACGCTTCTCCGTCTTCCAGTGTCACCAACGGGCCATCAGCCAACGCATAAGCGGGCTGACTTGCGAGGAGGAAAATGGCTGGGAACGTGAAAATAAATCCAGTCGAGGCGTGGGTTGCGCCCGTTGTCGCAGAGGTGGCAATGTTCACCTCTGAAGGCGACCACTTCAGCGCCATCCCTAACAGATAAGCGATGTACCATGCGGCGGAGATGGCCAAACCGAGTTTGAGGCCAATGTAGGCCGTAACACCAGAAAAGACGGCACCTATGCCGATTCCAATCAGGACCTTTGGTGTGTTCCAGTGAGAGACTTCAAACGATTCTTCGAGGTTCTTTTCCTCAAGGTACTGCTCCAAAACCCCGGTGTTGAGGTTGTTATACATCTCATCGTCGAGCCAGGTGAGTGTGCCCGATTCAATGGCTTTCAAACCTTCAGGGGTGACCGGTTGACGGTAAGCCGATTTTGAGACCGTTTTTTGGTCTGAAGCGTTGGATTTGGCCAAGAAAATCACCCGCGACGCAACAGCGTACGCATTGGCGGTTGCGAAGCCACTTCATGACGGTTGCGATGCTCAAACCGTTGCCGCATCCGTTTGCCGGTTGCGTTCATCCTCTGCTCGAGCCACGGCAATTCCGTCCTCAACATCCACTCTGCGAAGCAAAATAGCGCCCGCAACGATCAGAAGCGAAATGGCAAAGATACCGACGCGAGAGTCAAACCAAACCGTCATGACCGAATAGATCAGCGGGCCAAGAAGGGCGGCCACTTTTCCAAAGAAGCCAAAGAAGCCGAAGAACTCGGCCGAGCGGGTTTCAGGGACCATCTGACCAAACATCGAACGGGCGAGGCCTTGAGAGCCACCGAGGAGTGCACCAGCGAAGACACCCAACAAGAGGAACTGGAAGAAGACCGTCATGCCCAGTGGAGCCCAAACGAGGTTTCGTGCGGTCTGCGGGATGAAATCCAGCAGACCATCGCCGAGACTGGTTGGGTGGTTTACACCAAGTCCAGTGCTGTTGGCCAATGCCCCGCCTTCAACGCTGTAGGAGAACCGGGATTCGTCCATGGTCGCATTCAACGCAGCCAGTGAAGTAGCATTCAAATCGACAACGACCGGAATGGATTCCCCGTCGTCATCAAACGCCCATTCAACCGCATAACCCAATTTGTATTTCGAATTTTTCTGGACCGGCAACGCTTCCTCGTAAGTAAGGGCCCACTGCTGCTCGTCGTCACCAGGAAGGGCTGCAATTGGATTGACTCCCTCACGGGCGATCGCCGTGTAGGTGCTGTTCCCTTCGTCCCACGAATATTGGACGTCGTATTCATCGTGGTTTTCAAGCTCAAGCGGTGCAAAGGAGAGGGCCCCGACAATCACGAAACACCAGCACACCAATGAGAATTGAAGCGCTTTCTTCGTACCCCAACTGTCAGCGAGTTTGGTGAACCCAATGGCCGCAGGTGCAGCGACGAATTGGATGATGAGAATGGTCAAAATCAAACCCGTGGTCGTCAAACCAAGGACAACAATCCCAAACACACCCGCCAGTGCGGTCACCGAATTGATACCGTCGATGAAGCAGAAGTAGGCGAGCATGTAAAAGAACAGTGTACGGAAACTCTTGATGTCAGAAAGCGTAGCTTTCACTTCACTCAGAGCCATCTTGGTCGAGTCAACCACGCCCATGGGTTCCATCTCGTTCTCGATGTGAGGTTCTGGGACCATGCGGAAGGTCATCTGAGCAAAGCCAAGCCACCAGATACCTGACGAGGCCATGGCAAAGGGAATGACCCAGGACTGAACAGATCCGCTATCGTCAACGATGAGGGTCACCATGGCGAGGTGAACGACGAGGAGTAATCCACCACCGAGGTAGCCTGCAGCGAAGGCCTTGTTGGAAATGGAGTCCATTTCTGAGTCATCGCCCATGTGCGGAAGAAGGGCATTGTAAAACACGCCGGCTCCGTTCAACCCGACGTTGGCCATCATGAACATGATCAGGGCCCATATCCAACCCATTGACACGCCAAGGTATGGGGAAAGAGCCAACAAGACACAGGAGATTGCACCAAGCCAAGTGAGAATCTTCAACCACCAGATTTTGATCATCCGGCGGTCAGCGATGACACCGAGTGAAGGCGCACAAATCGCCACGAGAAGGGCACCGATCATCACGGCAGCCGAATACATAGCGTCGGCTGTCCATTCGCTTCCGAGGATTTTGGCGGAAATACCGTTTGCCTCTGCAAACAGGTAAGCGAACCAAGCCGGGAAAATGGCCGTGGTCACCGAAGTCTCAAAGGCGCTCTTCCCCCAATCGTATGCACAATAGCCTCGTACACGCTGGTCTTTGTCGATCGATACCGCTGCTCCTTCCATAGCGGACCATGGAACAATCGCCTTATGAATTCATACCCGCCGCTCACCGTAGCAAAGGTGATATCGCGACGGGTTCAAGGGCGCCATCAATGATCTCGGATGATGATGTAGCGGCCAAGGGCCTCTTGCCACATGATCTTCTGACCTGCATCGATGTTCATGGCCGAATCAGCGGACGGCATTGGAAGAATCATCATCGAATAGTCTCGGTCGTTCATGGCGTGAACTTCGTTTCCTTCCAAGTGCGTGACGGTGGCTGTACCCTTCTCAATCATGGGAACGTTGATGGAATCGGTCACTGTTCCGACGTGAGAAATTTTCTTTCCCGTAAAGATGCTCTCCAGTGAGAGGCGAGCCTTTGCTGAACCGTGCTTCCCTGGTTTGGACTTGGAGATACTCAAAATTTTGTAGGCCTCGTCATCAACGACACAAAATCGTCCAACTTTCAACGTTCGAATCTCAACACGGTCGGTGCCTGGCATGGTATCACTCTACATCGCTGTCAAGGTGTTGGCTTATCACCCTTCGCCCGAATGAACTTGGATTTCTACAAGTCGCGCACATCAAATCGTTGCCCTGACTGTTCAAGGGTGTGAGCCGTTATGAGGTCAAACAAGGCGCTAGCAACGGCATCAGGCTGAGTAAGTTGACCGTTTTCATGGTAGGCAACGAAGTTATCCAGCAGAGGGAAATCTTCTGGTGAAGCCGAACGGATTGAAGTTTGCATGTCCGTATCAACGATTCCAGGGGCTACAGAAACCGCGCTAATGTTGTTGGTGGCCCCTTCCTCTGCAAGGCAACGTGTCCACATGTCCAAACCCGCTTTGGCCGTACAGTAGGCTGACCACGACGCGATAGGTCGAAGCGCTGCGCCGCTTGAGATGGTCGTCACACGAACACGATGAGCGCCCTTCATGGCAGGATGGAGCGCTTGCGTAAGATGTTGGACGCCAACAAGATTGACCATCATCGAACGGGACCATTGCGAAAGGTTGGCTTCAAACAGCGGCTGTATGGGATGAATATCACCTGCGTTGTGAACCAGACCGTCAAGTTGAGCCGTCTTTGCCAGGATGGTGTTTCCCGCTCGCTCAACCGCTTCATGTTCTCCAAGGTCACACGCCACTGAATAGGAACCGGGTGAGTGGGATTGAGCTTCTTCCGTTGTCTGCTTCAATTCCTCGCTTTCCCGGGCGAGCAAGGCCACGGTGGCTCCAGCTTTAGCTAGGTTGAGACTGATTGAGCGCCCGATGCCTTTTGATGCTCCGGTTACAACGTAGGTCTGACCTGTGAGATTGCCCACGTCACCACCTCAATATGCGTAAAATCCTTGGCCGGATTTACGACCGAGTTTTCCTTCCGCAACCATCTGAATCAAAAGCGGGGCTGGAGCGTACTTTTCAGTACCAAAGCCCTCGTGAAGGACGTTCATGATGTGCAGAACGGTGTCGTTTCCGATGAGGTCAGAGAGCGCTAGAGGACCAATGGGGTGGTTCATCCCGAGCTTCATGATGCCGTCAATGGCTTCTGGTTGAGCAACGCCTTCCTGGAGGGCTAGAATGGCCTCGTTGATCATCGGGCAAAGAATTCGATTGGAGATAAAACCCGGGGCGTCATTGCACGACAAAGCGGTCTTACCCATCTTTTCTGCCGCTTCAACCACCGCTTGATTGGTGGGTTCACTTGTTCCGTCACCGTTGATTATTTCAACGAGCTTCATGATGGGAACTGGATTCATAAAGTGCATGCCGATGACTTTGTCCGGTCGGTTTGTTGAACCAGCGATGGTCGAGATGGAAATGGATGAGGTGTTGGAGGCGAGGATGGTTTCTGGTTTGCAAATCCCGTCCAATTCCGAAAAAATCTCAGTCTTCAATGACAGAATCTCGGGAACGGCCTCTACGACCAAATCGCAATCGGCGCAGAGTTTTCTGTCAGTACCGGTGGTGATTCGACCAATGGCTGCATCAGCGTCAGCCACCGTCATCCGCTCCTTGATGACCAGCTTTCCGAGGCTGAAGTTGATGGTCTCCATACCCTTCTGTGTGTATTCATCTTTGATGTCAATCATAACCACTTCGTAGCCCGCAACCGCCGCTACTTGTGCAATGCCGTTACCCATTTGTCCTGCGCCAATGACACCAATCTTCTGAATCATGTTGTTCACCTGTATTGAACGCCATGTGCAAGCCGTTCAAGAAGATGCGTATTCCAAACGACGGCGCAGGGGAAAATGCTAATCCCACAGTGAAAGATTGGAGTACATGGTCGAAATTGTGTGTCCTCATTGCGAGGAAGAAATTGCACTCGATGACGATGCATCGGGTGAATTCTTATGCCCGCTTTGTGATGGTGCATTCGAATGGAACATCAATCCGGCCAAAGGTACGGAAGAACCCTCGTCCATCGAAGCCCAAGAGCGTGCACGCGCCCGCAGTCTTGGATTGAAGATACTTCGCACTGGGGCTTCCAGCACCCTCTTCATCATGGGGATTGTTATGATTGCCATGGGTTCTATCGGTCTTGCATTTTGTCAAGACATTTGGGCTGAGATGAGTGAGCCTCAAGGAGATTCCTTCAGTTCCCTGGGTGCTCTCTTCATATTGCCAGCCATCCTTATCGGGTATTTTCTCTCAGGCGGGACGATTTTATTGGGCCTCGGTTTCGTGTTGAGTGTGTTGATGAGAGCGGGTAAGCATTAGGCATGTTCCGTCAAAAACCCTTTGCAGGGAAAAGAGATAATTGAGGAGACCTCTGTTGGGAGAGCATGGTGGAGATTCTTTGCCCGCATTGTGAGGGAGAAATTGAACTTGAGGATGATGCATCGGGGGAATTTGCGTGCCCTCTTTGCGATGGCGAGTTCGAATGGAATACCGAACCGGAACCAACTTCATCACCTCACCACCGAAGTGAGGCTGCCCCCATCGTGGATCACCCCATTCAGTGGATTGGCCACGTGTTTACATTGTTCATGATGATGTTCTTGTTGATGTTCTTCTTCGCTGATGAGTATTACAGCATCAGTGCTGGTGATGAAGATGGAATGTCATACAGCAGAACAGCGGAAAGAGATTCATTGGGCTCAATTGAATACTCAACGTTGGTGAGCCAATTTGAAAAGGAATACAGTGAATGCATGAATAGCGATGAAATGGAAGGTTTCGAAGACATTTGTTTGATG
>MDTG01296855.1_pt1 | contig 18544 bp, 17 predicted proteins | sample 811421 | NCBI WGS metagenome assembly MDTG01 (sample SAMN05326645, study PRJNA326480) | marine metagenome | isolation source: seawater | place: Pacific Ocean: South East | collected 2011
GGATAAACAAAAAGTAAGTTCAAAATATTTTACAAAACAAATAGCTTTTAATGTTATTCCACATATCGATTCTTTTATGGATGATAGATACACAAAAGAAGAGTGGAAAATGACTGTTGAAACAAAAAAGATTTTAGATGTAGGTATATCTTTAAGTGCAACATGCGTAAGGGTTCCAGTGTTTATTGGACATGCGGAGTCAGTAAATGTTGAATTTAATTCAGAAGTAAATGCAAAAAAAATTAGAGAATGTTTAGAAAAAGCACCTGGTTGTAAAGTTATAGACGAAACCAAAGATGGTGGCTATATAACACCGACTGAATCTAGCGGAGATTTCTTGACATATATTTCGAGAATAAGGGACGATAGTACACAAAAAAATTCCATAAATATGTGGGTTGTATCAGATAATTTGCTTAAAGGCGCAGCTCTTAATGCTGTTCAAATTGCAAATGCATTGATTAAAAAATATATTAACTAAATAATGAGTGATTCCAAAAATCCATTATCACCTCATCTACAGATTTATAGATGGCATATCTCATCTTTACTTTCAATAACGCACAGGATTTCAGGTGTTATAAATTTGCTATCTTTAATTTTAATATTTTTTTGGTTATTGGTTTTAAGTTTTGATCAAAGTATCTACAAATTATTTTTGTTAATGGCCAACAGCTTTTTTGGAAAATTTATTTTAATTGGTTTTACTTGGTCTATGACTTTTCATGTGTTGAGCGGAATAAGACATTTAATTTGGGATTTAGGTTATGGATTTGAAATTAAAACTGCGAAAATTTCTGGTATAATTGTGATTATTTCATCTTTTATTTTGACAATTATATTTTGGTTAATTGCAAGAGGTTTGATTTAAATGAAAGAAACAAGAAAATGGATTCTGCATAGAGTAAGTGCTATTATTTTAACTCCATTATATGTTTGGTTATATTTTTCACTTGTTTCACTTTCAACAAAAAATTATTCAGAAGCTATTTATTTTTTTAAAAACCCGTTAAATGAGATTTTAACGATAATAGTATTCTTTATTGGTTTTTTTCATGCCAAAATTAGTTTAAGTGAGATTTTTGAAGATTATATTCGCGGCCAAAAAAACAAAGATGTCGCAAACATTTTAGCCTTAATTTTGTGTATTATAATACCTGTAATAATTTTAATTTTACTTATTTATAAAATTTAATGAGTGCATATAAAATAATTGATCACGAGTATGATGTTCTAGTTGTAGGGGCTGGAGGATCAGGCCTGCGAGCTGCAGTAGGCTTAAGCGAGTCCGGTCTAAAAACAGCCTGTATTTCAAAAGTATTCCCAACAAGAAGTCATACTGCGGCAGCACAGGGGGGAATTTCAGCTGCTTTAGGCAATGCTGGTGAAGACGATTGGCGCTGGCATATGTACGATACAGTCAAAGGTTCAGATTGGCTAGGAGATCAAGATTGTATAGAATATTTATGTAAAGAAGCTCCAGAAGCTGTCATCGAGCTAGAACATTATGGTGTTCCCTTTAGTAGAAATAAGGATGGAAAAATATATCAAAGAGCATTTGGGGGCATGACAAAAAATTATGGCAATGAACCAGTACAAAGAACCTGCGCTGCCGCAGATAGGACTGGGCACGCAATATTACACACACTTTATGGTCAGGCTCTTAAACATAAAACAGAATTTTTTATAGAATATTTTGCTTTAGATTTATTAATGAAAAATGGCGAATGTAAAGGTGTGTTAGCTTGGAATTTAAATGATGGCACAATCCATCGATTTAAATCACATATTACAATTTTAGCTACAGGGGGATATGGTAAAATTTATTATTCAGCTACCGCAGCTCATACTTGCACAGGAGATGGAAACGGAATGGTTTTAAGAGCTGGGCTGCCGCTACAAGACATGGAGTTTGTTCAATTTCATCCTACTGGTCTTTACGGAATTGGATGTTTAATTTCAGAAGCAGTTAGAGGAGAAGGTGGTTTTTTAGTTAATTCTAAAGGTGAACGTTTTATGGAGAAATATGCTCCAAAAGCTAAAGACCTTGCATCCAGAGACGTAGTTAGTAGATCAATGGCAATAGAAATTAATGAAGGAAGAGGAATAGGAGAAAATAAAGATCATATTCATTTACATATAGATCACATAGATCCAAAAATTATAGAAAGTCGTTTGCCCGGCATATCCGAGTCCGTCGAAACATTTGTTCATCGTGATGTAACTAAAGATCCAATTCCAGTCGTTCCAACAGTTCATTATAATATGGGGGGAATACCAGCAAACTATAAGGCAGAAGTTATAACTTCAAACGGTAGTGACAAAACTGTTCCAGGATTAATGGCTATAGGTGAAGCAGCATGTGTTTCTGTCCACGGAGCAAATAGATTGGGCTCAAACTCATTAATAGATTTAGTAGTTTTTGGAAAATCTGCTGCTAAAAGAGCAATAGAATTGGTTAAACCAAACTCTCCACATGATGAAATTCCAAAGAGTGAAATCGATAAATCTCTTAGTAGATTTGATAAATTGAGAAATGGAAATGGATCAAATAAAACTTCAGAACTTAGATTATCTATGCAAAAAACAATGCAAGAAAAATGTGCAGTATTTAGAACTGAAAAAACATTAAAAGAAGGAACTTATGAAATTAAAAAACCATTAGAAGGCATGGAGTCTATATTAGTTAAAGATAAATCTTTAATTTTTAATACAGATTTAGTAGAAACTCTCGAATTCGACAACCTTATTCGTCAAGCTATTACAACTATGGAATCTGCTTATTATAGAAAAGAAAGTCGAGGCGCTCACGCCAGAGAAGATTTTCCCAAAAGAGATGATCAGAATTATATGAAACATACTTTAAGTTGGCATAATGGAAAAGAAGTTAAGATTAATTATCGTAAAGTAAATTTGTCAACCATGACAAATGACGTTCAAACTTTTCCACCAAAAGAAAGGGTATATTAATGGTACAATTTAATCTTCCAGAAAATTCTAAAATTTTAAAAGGAAAATATTTTAAAGACGAAACAGGTTCTACAAATATAAAATTAGTTCATGTCTATAGATGGGACCCTAGTAAGAATGAAAATCCAAGAGAAGATACATTCGAAGTAGATTTAAATAAATGTGGTAATAAAGTTCTAGACATTTTAAATAAAATCAAAAATGAAATAGATTCTTCATTAACATTTAGAAAATCTTGTGCTCATGGTATCTGTGGATCATGTGCAATGAATGTAGATGGTGTAAACACTTTGTCATGTATGAAATCACATAAGGAAATAAAAGGAGATTTGCGAATTTTTCCTTTACCACATTTAAAAGTTGTCAAAGACCTAGTTGCAGATCTAAGCGCATTGTATAGACAATATGAATCAATAGAGCCTTGGTTAAAAACAGCAGATTCTAAATCACAAAAAAAAGAAATTAACCAATCCAAAAAAAATAGAGAAAAACTTGATGGTTTATATGAGTGTATAATGTGCGCGTGCTGTTCTACAGCATGTCCAAGTTATTGGTGGAATGGAGAAAAGTATTTAGGTCCCGCTGTATTACTTCAAGCCTACAGATGGATATCTGATAGTAGAGATGAAGATAAAAAAGCAAGGTTAGAAATGGTTGCTGATAAACTCAAATTATACAGGTGCCATACTATAATGAATTGTACTAGTGCATGCCCAAAAGGCTTAAATCCAGCAAAGGCCATTGGTTCTATTAAAAAAATGCTTGCAACAAGCTAGAAGCTTAATTAAATCATTTTAGATACAATGAATTTAATTGAACATTTTATAGATGGGAAAATAACTAAAGGATCTTCAAAAAACACTTCTAAGGTATTTAATCCCGCAACTGGCGAGCAAACAGCAGAAGTTAATTTAGCTTCTAAATCAGATGTAGATCTGGCTGTAGAAAAAGCCAAAAAAGCTTTTATAGATTGGTCTAAAAAACCTCCCGCCCAAAGAGCAAGAATAATATTTAAATTTAAAGAATTAATAGAAAAAAATTCTGACGAACTTACTAAACTTATAGTTTTTGAACATGGAAAAGTATATGAAGATGCCAAGGGATCATTAACGAGAGGTTTGGAAGTTGTTGAATTTGCATGTGGAATTCCACATCTTTTAAAAGGTGAATTTACTGAAAATGTTGGAACAGATGTTGATAGTTGGTCTGTAAGACAACCTCTTGGAGTTTGTGCGGGAATTACTCCATTTAATTTTCCTGCAATGGTTCCTATGTGGATGTTTCCCATAGCTATAGCATGCGGTAATACATTTGTATTAAAACCTTCAGAAAAAGATCCTTCTTGTGCAATTAAATTGGCACAACTATTTAAAGAGTCAGGATTACCAGATGGAGTTTTCAATGTTGTCAACGGTGATAAAGTGGCAGTAGATGCATTACTAACAAACAAAGATGTATCCGCTATAAGTTTTGTTGGTTCAACGCCTATAGCAAAATATATTTATGAAAATGCAGCTAAAAATGAAAAAAGAGTTCAAGCTTTAGGTGGAGCTAAAAATCATTGTGTTGTTATGCCAGACTGCGATCTTGATCAAGCTGTAAATGGATTAATGGGTGCTGCTTATGGTTCGGCCGGCGAAAGATGTATGGCTCAATCAGTTGCGGTTGCTGTGGGAAAAATAGGAGATCAACTTGTCAACAAACTTACTAAAAAAGTTGAATCATTAAAAGTTGGTCCTGGATTAGATAAAAATTCTGAAATGGGTCCGCTAGTAACAAAAGATCATTTGGAAAAAGTAAGGAGTTATGTTGACCTTGGCGTTAAAGAAGGTGCAAAGTTAGTAGTCGATGGAAGAAATATAAAACTTCAAGGTTATGAGAAGGGTTTTTATATTGGTGGTTGTTTGTTTGATAATGTAGAGAAAAAAATGAGAATATATAAAGAAGAAATTTTTGGCCCAGTGCTTTCAGTGGTTAGAGTTAAAGATTTTGACTCAGCTGTAAAATTAGTTAATGAACATGAATTTGGAAATGGAACAAGTATATATACACGAGATGGAGATGTAGGGAGAACTTTTGCAAATAAAATAAAAATTGGAATGGTAGGAGTTAATATACCAATACCTGTGCCTGTCGCGTACCATTCTTTTGGTGGTTGGAAAAGATCTTTATTTGGTGATCAACACATGCATGGAATGGAAGGTGTTAGATTTTACACAAAATTAAAAACTATAACCGCTAAGTGGCCATCTGGATTAAGATCAGATCCAGAATTCGTGATGCCGGTAATGAAATAAAATTCTATGAAAAAAAAAATTTCTTTAATAGGGGCAGGTCAAATCGGAGGCACGTTAGCCCACTTAATAAGTATTAAAGAACTCGCAGATGTAGTTCTTTTTGATGTCGCCGAAGGTTTAGCAAAAGGAAAAGCATTAGATATTTCACAATCAACGTCAGTAGATGGATATAATGTTAATCTTATAGGAACTAATAATTATGACGATACTAAAAATTCAGATGTAATTATAATAACAGCTGGGGTCCCAAGAAAACCAGGCATGACAAGGGATGATTTACTTGGAACCAATTTAAAAATAATTAAAGAGGTTGCAAAAGGAATTAAAAATACTTCGCCTAATGCTTTTGTGATTTGTATTACAAATCCTTTAGATATAATTGTAATGGCATTTCAAAAATATTCAGGCTTTTCATCAAAAAAAGTTGTAGGTATGGCGGGTATACTTGATTCAGCAAGATTTAAATATTTTCTTTCACAAGAGCTTTCAATACCAGTAAAAAAAATTAATACACTCGTCCTAGGAGGTCATGGTGATACAATGGTGCCAATGCCAAATCATACAACTATTGATTCAAAACCACTAAAAAAATTGATTGATGAAAAAAAATTGGAGCAAATAATTGAAAGAACTAGAAAAGGAGGAGCAGAGATAATAAAATTTTTAGAAAAAGGTTCAGCTTTTTATGCACCAGCAGCTGCAGGGGTCGAAATGGCTGAATCTTATATTAAAAATTTAAGAAAAGAACTACCGTGTGCTGCTTATTTAAATGGAGAGTATGGTTTTAGAGATATATACGCAGGAGTTCCAGTTATTATAGGAAAAAATGGTGTTGAAAAAATTGTAGAGATTAAACTAGAGGGAAAAGAGAAAGAAAATTTTGCAACCTCAATAAATGCTGTAAAAGACCTATTAAGTTCAGCTACGAAACTTGATCCTGATCTAGCAAAATAATTTTTTATTTATTATATTTAAATATTACAAAAAATGATTTCAAAATTATTTTCTCATAAAGATAAAATTTTTATATTACTACTTTTTCTATTTGCGGTATTTTTTAATCAATATTATGGAAATAAAGGAATCTTTCCAATGGATAGTGCCCATTTTTTTGATTCTGGTTTCCGTGTTTTAAATGGAGATATTCCTTTTATAGATTACTGGCTAGTAAAAGGACCATTGCTTGATTATATACAAGCATTTTTTTTTGGTATTTTTGGAGTTAATTGGCAAACATATATATTACATGCGTCCATTTTTAATGGACTAATAGCAGTTAGTACTTTTTTGGTTTTAAAAAATTTTCAACTAGAAAACAAATATTGTTTTTTATTTTCTTTTTTAATATCAATACTTGCTTATCCATCAAGCGGAACCCCTTTTATTGATCATCATTCAGCTTTTTTCTGTTTACTGGCTGTTTACAGTTTATTACTAGCAATTAAAAAACAAGAAAAAATATATTGGGTTCTTGTTCCAATTTTATTAATTTTTGGTTTTTTATCAAAGCAGGTGCCAACTGTATATTTTAGCTTATCTCTTATCATTATCTTAGCTTTATATTTTTTAATATTAAAAAAATTTCAAGGTTTAAAATATATGATTATAAGTTCCTTTTCTTTTATAATTTTAATTTTAGTTTTTGGAAAATTTCAAGGAATCACCTTTTCATCATTTTTTATCCAGCACATACTTTTTCCCCAAACAATAGGATCACTCAGACTAGTAAATTTAAATATATCTATAGATTTAATAGAAAAATTTATTTTAATTATTATACCGATTATGCCTTTGCTTTATTTAAATTTTAAAAAAATTATAAATTTTAAAAAATATAAAAAAGATAATAATTTATATTTTTTTTTAATCTTACTATTTTATACTATTTCTTTAATTTTTCACCAAATCATGACTAAAAATCAAACTTTTATTTTTTTTCTAATTCCACTAGTAGCGGCTTTTTCTCATATCGAACTATCTAGAAGTAAAATAAAGTTAAAAAAACAAATTAATATATTAATTATTTTAATCTGTATATTTGCTACTTTTAAGTATCATTTAAGATTCAATGAAGGTAGAAAATTTCATGAATTAAAAAATGCAAATTTTAATTTAGCAGTTGATGCTTTAAGTATTAGTAAAAAATTATCCGGATTAAAGTGGATTTCGCCTAGGTATAAGGAAAATCCAAAGAAAGAAGTTTTATTAATTAATACAATTAAAAATACATTAATTGAAGATAAAAGAAAAAAAATGCTAATTACAAATTATCCATTTTTTTCAATAATTTTGAACGAAAAATTATTTTCACCTAGCCGAGTTTATACAGGCGATGGAACTACTCACCCAATTAAGGGAAATAAATATGAGGAAAAATATAAAGAATTAATTAAAAGCTTAGTATTAAAGAATGATATATCAGTGATTTATATAACAAAATTTAAATATGAAAATATAAATTTTCACTATATTGATGATTTATTTGAAAATTGTTCAAAAGAAAAAATTATATTAGAACAACTAAGTAGTTATAATATAGAAAATTGTAATTAAATGAACATCCATGAACACCAAGCAAAGAGTTTATTAAGAGAATTTGGAGCGCCAGTTCCAAATGGAATAGTAATTTTAAAAATTGAAGAGTTAGACAAAAAAATTGATTCATTAAATTCACAAAATCTTGCAATCAAAGCACAAATACATGCTGGTGGTAGAGGAAAAGCTGGTGGTATTAAAATTGTAAAATCAAAAGATGAATTGCGAAAAGAAAGCTTAAAAATGTTTGGAAAAAAATTGGTTACCCACCAGACAGGACCCGAAGGTAAAAAAGTTCAAAGGTTGTATATAGAAGAAGTTTCTCAAATAATGAAAGAATTTTATTTATCTTGTTTGGTAGACAGAAATAGCTCAAAGATAGCATTTATTTCAAGTACTGAAGGTGGAGTGGATATAGAAAAAGTAGCAAAAGAAACACCAAAGAAAATCTCTACAGTAAAATTTGACTTGTGTGAAAAAATTCTAGAAAAAGATTTTTTAAATATTATTAGTGTTTTTAAACTCGATGAGAACCAAAAAAAACAAGCAAGAAAAATAATTGATGCAATTTATAATATAGTAATAAAAAAAGATGCCAATTTAGTAGAAATAAATCCTTTAATAATAAACAAATCTAATAACCTTTCTTGCTTAGATTCTAAAATTAGTTTTGATGATAACGCATTATTTAGAAATCCAGAAATTTTAAAATTACGTGATTTTAACGAAGAAGATCCAACCGAAATTGAAGCAAGCAAACATGGTTTATCATATATAAAACTTGAAGGAACAATCGGATGTATGGTGAATGGCGCTGGGTTAGCCATGGCGACTATGGATATTATTAACTTATATGGAAAAGAACCTGCAAATTTTTTGGATGTAGGAGGAGGAGCGACAAAAGAAAAAGTATCAGCAGCTTTTAAAATTATTCTTTCTGATAATAATGTAAAAGGTATTTTAATAAATATTTTTGGAGGAATTATGAGATGTGATGTTTTAGCAAAAGGGGTAGTAGAGGCTGCTAAAGAAATTAAACTGAATGTACCTTTAGTTGTTAGATTAGCAGGAACAAATTTTCAAGAAGGAAAAAAAATATTAAAGGAATCAAATCTTAAAATTTTATCTGCTGATGATTTAAAGGATGCAGCTAAAAAAATTGTGGAAGCTGTGTCATAATATGTCTATTTTAATCAATAAAAATACGAAAGTGATCTGTCAAGGGTTTACAGGACATCACGGGACTTTTCATTCAGAACAAGCTATAAAATATGGAACCCAACTAGTAGGTGGCGTTACTCCTAACAAGGGCGGGCAAGTGCATCTTGGTTTACCTGTTTTTAATACGGTAGATGAAGCTGTAAAAAAAACTAGTGCAAATGCAACAATGATCTATGTGCCCGCAAAATTTGCAGCATCAGCTATAATTGAAGCTATTGAGTCTAATATTGAATTAATAGTTTGTATAACTGAAGGAATACCAGTTCTAGATATGCTTAGAGTCAAAAAGGTTCTCAAAAAAAGTAAAAGTAGATTAATAGGACCAAACTGCCCTGGGATAATTACGCCCGGTGAATGTAAAATTGGAATTATGCCTGGAGAGATACATAAAAAAGGATCTGTTGGTATTGTGTCCAGATCAGGAACTTTAACTTACGAAGTGGTAGCTCAAACTACAGCAAATGGATTAGGACAATCAACTTGTATAGGGATTGGCGGAGATCCAATAAATGGAACTAGTTTTATTGATTGTATAGAACTTTTTTTAAAGGATCCTGAGACAAAATCTATTTTAATTATTGGAGAAATTGGAGGCAATGCAGAGGAAGAGGCCTCAGAATTTATTAAATCCAGTAAAACAAAAAAGCCAGTTGTTGGTTTTATAGCTGGGATTACAGCGCCACCAGGACGAAGAATGGGCCACGCAGGAGCCATAATATCAGGCGGAAAAGGTAATGCCGAAGAAAAAATAGAAAAAATGAAATCATGCGGAATAACTGTGGCAAATTCTCCAGCTGAAATTGGAAAAACGTTATATGACAAACTTGAAAGATAGTTTTTTCAATTTATAATAAGAATTTATATTTTTAAATGGCCTCAAACACAGATAAAACAATATTTGAAAAAACTTCATTCTTGCACGGAATTAATAGCCCGTTTATCAAGGACCTTTATTTAAAATATTTAAATGATCCTAAATCTATACCGGAAAGTTGGGTAGAATTTTTTGATGGTTTGGAGGAAGATCATGAATCAATTAAAAAAGAAATATTAGGACCAAGTTGGGCACCCAAAAAAATTAATAAATTACAAACTAATTTAAATACAAATAAAGCTGTAGATGAAAAAATGTTATCTACAAATGGAAATATAGTTTCTCAAGAAAATAATGAAGAAATAAAAGAGCAATCAATCAAGGCCATTGCTTTGATTCGAGCATATAGAATTAGAGGGCACTTAATAGCAAATCTTGATCCACTGGGTATGATGGAAAGAAAATACCTGCATGAATTACATCCTTCAGATCATGGATTTAAAAAAGAAGATTATAATAAAAAAATCTATTTAGGATCATATATGGATAAAGGTTATGCAAGTGTAAATGAAATTTTATCATTTTTTAGAAAAATATATTGTTCAAGTATTGGTGCTGAGTACATGCATATTTCGGATCCAACTGAAAAAATTTGGTTTAGAGAAAGAATGGAAAAGGAAGAAAATAAGATTAAATTCACTAATAATGGGAAAAAGGCTATTTTAAATAAGTTAATTCAAGCAGAGGGCTTTGAAAAATTCTTAGCCTTAAAATTTGTTGGAACCAAAAGATTTGGTCTTGACGGAGCTGAATCTTTAATACCTGCTTTAGAACAAATTATTAAACGTGGGGGGCATTTGGGAGTTAAAGAAGTAAAAATTGGAATGCCTCATAGAGGAAGGTTAAATGTTTTAGCAAATCTTTTGCAAAAGTCATATAAAAGAATTTTTAATGAATTTGCAGGTGAGTTTAATTCTGTTCCATCAGATTCTACTGGTGATGTTAAATATCATTTAGGCGCATCATCAAATAGAGAGTTTGACGATAATTTAGTTCATATTAGCTTAACAGATAATCCTTCACATCTTGAAGCGGTTAATCCTGTAGTTTTAGGCCAGACTCGTGCCAAGCAATTTTTTCACAAAGATAAATCTCGCAAACAAGTTGTTCCAGTTTTATTACACGGCGATGCTGCTTTTGCAGGCCAAGGAGTTGTAGCAGAATGTTTTGCAATGTCAGGACTTCGTGGTCACAATACTGGTGGAACTATTCATATCATAGTAAATAATCAAATTGGATTTACCACTAATCCACGTTTTGCTAGATCAAGCCCTTACCCTTCAGACCTAGGAAAAGTTGTTGAGTCTCCAATTTTACATTGTAATGGAGATGACCCCGAAGCAGTTGTGCATTGCGCAAAAATTGCAATAGAGTTTAGACAGAAATTTAATAGGGATGTTGTCATAGATATGATTTGTTATAGAAGATTTGGTCACAATGAAGGTGACGAACCTTCATTTACTCAGCCCTTAATGTATAAAAAAATAAAACAACACCCCACTACACTTAATGTTTATGGAAAAAAACTTATTCAAGAGGGGACAATCACTGAAGAAATTTTTAAGAAAATGAAAAATGATTTTAAGTTACTTCTTGAAGAGCAGTTTAGAACAGCAAAAAATTATAAACCAAAGCTTGAATGGTATGAAGGTGTATGGAGTAGATTTAAACCAGAAAAAGGTAAAGATAAAAGAGGAATTACTGGTGTAACAGCTGAAAAAATTAAGAAAATTGGCGAAAAAATTACCCATATTCCTATAGATTTTGAAGTTCATAAAACAATTAAAAAAATTTTTGAAAATAAGAAAAAATTTTTTGAAACTGGAAAGGGAATTGATTGGGCTTCTGCTGAACAACTCGCGTTTGCAACACTTCTTGAAGAAGGATATCCTGTGAGACTGTCAGGACAAGATTCAGGACGTGGAACTTTTTCTCAAAGACATTCAGTACTTAGGGATCAAACAAATAATAAATATTATACACCGTTAAATAATATTTCAAAAAAACAAAAACGTTTTGAAGTTATCGATAGTCTACTTTCAGAATTTGCAGTTCTCGGTTTTGAACATGGTTATGCTCTTTCTGAACCCACAACCTTAGTAATTTGGGAAGCTCAATTTGGTGATTTTGCAAATGGAGCTCAGGTAATAATAGATCAGTTTATTGCTTCAGGTGAAAGAAAATGGTCAAGGGCTAGTGGACTAGTAATGTTATTGCCACACGGTTATGAAGGCCAGGGTCCAGAACATTCTTCAGCGAGATTAGAGAGATTTTTGCAATTATGCGCTCAAGAAAACATACAGGTTGTGAATTGTACTACACCAGCTAATTATTTTCATGCCTTAAGAAGACAAATGCATAGAGAATTTAGAAAGCCGCTAATAATTATGACACCCAAATCTCTATTAAGAAATAAAAGATGTGTTTCAAATATAGAGGATTTTACAAAAAAAAATACTTTTCACAGAGTACTAACAGATCATGCTGAGATAAAAGGTTATAATCTTATTAAATTAAAAAAAGACAATGAAATAAAAAAAGTAGTCATATGCTCAGGAAAAATTTATTTTGATCTTTTAGAAGCTAGAGAAAAAGTTAAAAATGATAAGGTATATCTTTTAAGAATTGAACAACTCTATCCATTCCCAGTAAAAACCCTTGCAAAAGAATTAAAAAGATTTAGAAAAAATGCCAAGTTTTTTTGGTGCCAAGAAGAACCTCAGAATATGGGAGCTTGGAATAGTGCCAGAAATTATATTGACTGGGTATTAAATCATATAGGAGCTAAAAAGAATGAAGTTAATTATATTGGAAGAAAGCCAGCCGCTTCACCAGCTACAGGCTATGCAAAAAAACATCTTGCACAGCAAAAGGAAATAATAGAAAAGGTATTAAGTTAATTTATGGCGAATCAAATTTTAGTACCATCATTAGGCGAATCAATAACCGAAGCAACAGTTTCTAAATGGTTAAAAGAAGTTGGTGAAAAAGTTGATGTTGATGAACCTCTAGTTGAACTTGAAACTGATAAAGTAAATGTAGAAGTCCCATCTCCTTTAAAAGGAACATTATCATCAATTAAATTTAAAGAAGGAGATACCGTAGAAGTAGGTGCTTTATTAGGAATTGTAAATGAAGGCAAAAATATAACGAAGGTACCTACAAAAGATAAAAAAACTCCTGTAGAAAAAAAATCATATGTTCCTCCAAAAAAAGAAAAAAATATAAGTAAGAATGACGATCAAGAAGAAAATTCTAATGGAGCATTAGTTTTAGATACTTTGGCCGAAGACGATTCTAATCAAAATCAAATAAGTCAGGAGAAATATATTCCTCCAAAAACCAAAAAGAATTTATCTCCAGCAGTAAGAAAAATTGTTAAAGAAAATGACATAGATATCTCTAATATCGAAGGAACAGGTAGAGGTGGCAGAATTTCTAAAAGTGATTTAATTAATTTAATGGGGAATACTCCTGCACCATCAAAGAGAAAAAATTCGCATGGACCAGAAGAGCATGTCAAAATGACAAAATTGAGAATGACTATAGCAAAGAGATTAAAAGAAGCGCAAGAAAGTGCAGCTATGTTAACCACCTTTAATGAGGTGGACATGAGTAAAATAATGCAAATGAAAAAAGATTACCAAGAAGATTTTCAAAAAAAATATTCAGTTAAATTGGGTCTAATGTCATTTTTTGTTAAAGCATCAGTCGTTGCGTTAAAAAATTTTCCTGCTGTAAATGCTGAAATAGAAGGCGATCATATTATATACAAAAATTACTATAATATTTCGATTGCGATCGGAACTGACAGAGGATTAATTGTTCCAGTTTTGAAAAAAGCTGACGAACTGTCATTTGCTGATATTGAAAGAAATATTTTCTTACTTTCTGAAAAAGCAAGGTTAGGAAAAATAACAATTAATGATTTACAAGGGGGAACTTTTACTATCAGTAATGGGGGCATATATGGATCAATGCTTTCAACTCCAATATTAAATCCTCCTCAAACAGGCATTTTGGGTATGCATAATATTGTTGAGAGACCTATAGTAAAAGAAGGCAATATAGTTATAAGACCTATTATGTATCTCGCTTTATCATACGACCATAGACTAATTGATGGTAAAGAGGCGGTATCCTTTTTAAAAACAGTAAAAGACTGCTTAGAAGAACCTAGGAGACTTTTTTTAGACCTTTAGTTAATAATGGATAATAATTTTGATGTTATAATAATAGGATCTGGTCCAGGCGGATATGTTTGTGCAATACGTTGTGCCCAGTTGGGATTAAAAACTGCCTGTGTAGAGTCGAGAGAAACTTTAGGGGGAACTTGTTTAAATGTTGGTTGTATACCATCGAAAAGCTTACTTAATTCATCAGAGATTTATCATAAATCACAAAAAGAATTTGATAAGTTAGGTATTGAAGTTAGTGGTGTAAAATTAAACCTGTCTAAGATGATGGGTAACAAAAATAAATCAGTTTTAACTTTAACCAAAGGTATTGAATTCTTATTTAAAAAAAACAAGGTTACTCTTTTAAAAGGTAAGGGTTCTATTATATCTAATGAAACAGTGCTAGTTGAAGATAATTCTGGAAAAAAAACTAATTATAAGGCTAAAAATATAGTCATTGGAACCGGCTCAATACCAACATCCCTACCTGGAATTAAAATTGATGAAAAAATAATTGTTTCTTCTACTGGCGCCTTATCATTCAATCAAGTTCCAAAGAACCTAGTTGTAATAGGTGGCGGCTATATAGGCCTTGAACTTTCAAGTGTTTGGAAAAGATTAGGCTCAAATGTTACTGTTATTGAATTTCTAGATCATATTATTCCCGGTATGGACAAGGATATTTCGTCAGAATTTTTAAAAATTCTTCAAAAACAGGGAATTAATTTTATGTTAGACACAAAGGTTACAAATGTTAACAATAAAAATAACAAAGCTGTTGTTGATTGCATAAACAACAAGACTTCCAAAAGAGAAAAACTTGAGGCGGATAAAGTTCTTGTTGCCGTAGGAAGAAAGCCAAATATAAATAGTGATTTTTCTAAAATAAAAATTCAACTTAGTAAACAAAATAAAATTATAGTTGACGATAATTTTAAAACATCAACAGATAATATTTATGCTATTGGAGATGTCATAGACAAAGGTCCAATGTTAGCACATAAAGCTGAAGATGAGGGAATAGCGGTAGCAGAATTGATAGCTGGCCAAGCAGGCCATGTTAATTATGAAGTTATTCCATCTGTTATTTATACTTCACCAGAAGTTGCTAGTGTTGGAAAAACTGAAGAAGAACTAAAAAATAAAAAAATAAAATACAAAATTGGTAAATTTCCTTTTATGGCTAATTCGCGAGCAAAAGTTAATTCTGAAACAGAGGGTTTTGTTAAAGTAATAGCTGATGAAAAAACAGACAAAGTTTTAGGTGTTTCTATTATCAGCTCTGTAGCTGGCACTATGATAGCGGAGGCTGCTTTGGCAATGGAATTTGGTGCTAGTGCAGAAGATATAGCACGTACTTGTCATGCACATCCAACACATACAGAAGCCCTTAAAGAAGCTGCGATGGCTGTTGATAAAAGGCCAATTCATTTTTAATATTTATATAAATTATGATAAAAGCCATGATACTTTCAGCCGGTTATGGCAAACGCCTTAATCCTTTAACTTTAGAGCGTCCAAAACCTTTACTAGAAATCGGTAATGAAACTTTGTTATCCAACACAATTAAATTTTTAGAAAAATATGGCGTAAAAGAAATTGTTATTAATGTACATTTTTTGGCCGATCAAATAATTGATTATTTAAATAAAAAAAGTTTTAAAGTAAAAATAAAAATAATTAAAGAGGAAGGTAAAATTTTAGATACCGGCGGAGGTGTCTTAAATGCAATAAAAAATTTCCAAAACGATCCCTTCTTAATAATAAATCCAGATACTTTATGGAATGAAAATTATCATCAGGAATTAAAATTGGTAGAAGAAAAAATTACAAAAGAAAAAAATTGTAAATGTGTGATGCTAGTAGTAAATAAAGAAAAAAGTTTTGATAAAAATTTTAAAGGTGACTTTAATATGACAAATGATCTTATTGCTAAAAATGAAGAAAAAAAATACCAGTATATTTATACAGGTATGCAAATTATCAATCCAAAGGTATTCGCAGATTATAAAAATAAAGTTTTTTCAATGAATGACATTTGGAATAATCTTATCGCGGAAAAGAAGCTATTTGGAGTGCAAAGTAAAAATAAATTTTATCATATAAGCACTTTAAATATTTATGAAAATCTAAAGAAAAATTTTTAAATATTAGATATTATTTCTTTTGCTCTTTTTTGATCAAGGTATTTAAAATCTTTAATTTTTAAATTATTTTCAAATCTAATGATTAGTGGATTGCCAGTTGGAATTTCAAATTCAGTAATTTTTTTTACAGATATATTAAAAATTTTCATTAATAATGCTCTACAGCTGTTTCCATGAAAAACAATAATAATATTTTTTTTTGATAATAATAACGGAGTAATGTTTTTTTCATAGTACGGAATTACTCTCTTGCAAGTATCTTTAAGTGACTCACTTAATATATTTGATTTAATTTTATTTTTATAAGGATGTGAGCTTTCCATTTTTGGAGGGGGGATATCAAAACTTCTCCTCCAGATTTTAACTTGTTTTTCTCCATATTTTTTAATTGTTTCATCTTTATTAAGTCCAGTTAATCCACCGTAATGTCTTTCATTTAGTAAATCAGTTTTGATAACATTGATATCTTTATTATTTAAATTTTCTAAAATAATTTCTAAGCTATTAATTGCCCTTTTAAGGTTTGAAGTAAAACAGGTATGAAAATCTATATCTAATTTTTTAATTAATTCTCCAGCATATTTAGCTTCAGATTTTCCTAGGTCTGTTAAACCTATATCCATCCAGCCAGTAAATCTTCTTTCTTTATTCCACTGACTTTGACCATGTCTGACTAAAATTAGATTATTCATTATCAAAAAAATTATAATAGGATATATTTATACTATCTTGGTATTTGGATAAAATGATTTATTTTCTAAAATATATTTTTAATATTTCCATATTAGCACTTATAGTATTAAGCTTGTTTCCTGGATCATTGTTAGGCCTTTTTTTTTATGGAGACCTTGGTCAACAACCTGACTTAATTAAAAATCCATATGGAACGACAATAAATCACTTTATAAGCTATTTGTATGTTTCAATTTTAGGTTTATTTGTCTATTTAGAAACTAAAAAATTTAATTTAATTCTATATCAGCTATTGTTTTTATCAGCCATTTTGGAAATATTGCAATTTATTATACCCAATAGGGCTTTTCAATTAGGTGATTTAATAGGAAATTTTCTTGGTGTTTTAGTTGCATATTTTTTAATAAAGATTTATTTATTTGTTAAGAGATTATGAATAAGTTTGATGAAAGAGAAAAAAGTTTCGAAAAAAAATATGCAAGAGACGAAGAATTAAAATTTAAAGTTGATGCGCGAAAAAATAAATATCTTGCCCAGTGGGTTTCAAAATTGCTGGGTTATAATTTAGAACAAGAAAAAGAATATATTCAATCTGTAATTAAAGCTGATTTTCAGGAAGCTGGAGACGAAGATGTTTTTAGAAAAATAAAAAATGATTTAAAAGATAAAAACATATTAGATGAAGATATAAGAAAAAAAATGAATGAGTTTAATGAAAAAGCTAAATCTGATTTTATTTAATAAAATTTATAAATTTATTTTAGTTTTTTTATTTTTAATAATAGCTTCTTGTAGCTCTATCCCTAAATATCCGCAAAATGCATGCAAAATTTTCGGTGAAAATTATCTTTGGTTTAAATCTGCAAAAAAAAGTTCAGATACTTATGGTGCACCAATCCATATAATTTTAGCAATTGTAAATAAAGAATCTGGATTTAATCGATGGGCAAAACCCAAGAGACATAAATTATTTAAAATAATACCGTATAAAAGACCCTCAAGCTCCTTTGGTTATTCTCAAGCAGTAAACAAAACATGGGAGTTATATAAAACAGAAACAAACAACCCCTTAGCATTAAGAACTAGATTTAAAGATTCAGTTATGTTTATAGGCTGGTATATGAATAAAACAAAAAAAACCAATAATATTTCTATGAACGATGCGTATCGCCAATATTTAAATTACTACTTGGGATGGGGAAACTATTCTAAAAAAGTTTACAAATCTGATAAAAATGCAATTATTTACGCGAAAAAAGTTGAGAAACAATCTAATATTTACAAAAATCAATTAAAAGAATGTCAAAGTAGCTTAAACAATAAATATATTATTTTTTAAGTTCTTTGCTTAACTGTATATCAACCTCGTCAATTCTTTTAGTATTTTTTGAAAGAAGAATATACATAGTGGGCGTCACATATAACGTAAAGAATGTTGATATTAACATTCCTCCAAATATTGTAGATCCTACAGCTAAACGACTACCTTCCCCAGCACCTGGACCAATGTTTCCAATTAATAGGGGGACCATTGCTATCATTGTTGAAAGTGAAGTCATAATAATAGCACGAAATCTTCTTTTAGATGCTTCAACGGCTGCAGTTTCAATGTTTTTTCCAGCTCTTCTA
>MDTG01426872.1_pt1 | contig 18544 bp, 19 predicted proteins | sample 811421 | NCBI WGS metagenome assembly MDTG01 (sample SAMN05326645, study PRJNA326480) | marine metagenome | isolation source: seawater | place: Pacific Ocean: South East | collected 2011
CGAACTCTTTTGCTATTTTAAGTGAGATAAAAAAAAAGCCGGCTATTTCTAGCCGGCTTTTTTAAATAGTTTAAACTATACTAAAACGCCATAGCCATAGTAAAGATTGTTTCTTTATTATCTTTACCTAATGCGTATGCATCATTCTCAAACTCTTCATGAGTTATAGCTAATGTTGCTCCACCAATAGTGTAAGCGGCTTGTACAGAAGTTATTTCAAGCTCTACAGCATTGTCTGTGTGCGCTGCGTTTGCTTTAGTAACTGTTCTTTTATGCGCTTCTGATCTTTCGATATCGTAAGATAGTGAAAGATTGTCATTAACTGCAAAACCAATAGATAAAGCGTCGTTTTCAAAAAACTCTACGCTTTTTAAAGTTGTGCTTGATAATGCCGTAGCTTCTGCGACAGTTGTGAAGGCTGTAGTTCCTGGTGCGTAGTAGTTTTTGTTATAACCCACTGAGAAAGCTCCCATTGAGTATTTAGCAAAATATCCACCAGACTCATCTTCTTGTTTTGTGTCTGCATCGTCGTCATCTTTTAAGTAAGAAGCTCCGATAGATAATCCATCTATTGGTGCAGCTTTTACTTGGTAAGATACTACGTTGTTATTTTTCACGCCACCGTTTGCTCCTGGATTAGCCATTCCGTGGGCCATTTGACCAGATTGTTGTCCTGGTGCATAACCAGCAGCTACGCTAATTCCTAATGGAAACGTGTCAGGTGCAGTTTTGAACTGTACGTTATTGTAACCATTTAAACCGTTACCGTAAGTCATTCCACCACCGTAACCGTTATCAGAACCGATACCGTATGCTGAGTTAGCGTGCGCATATTTAGTTGATAGGTTTCCTTCTGAAGTCATAATACCAATTGTACCAAAGTCTGTAGTTAGTACTAATTGAGTATCGTCAGATGTTGTTGCTCCGCCAGCAGCTGGATCCATTTCAGTTTGCCATTTCCATGACATTCCGTTGTCCAACTCACCAGTAGCAGCAAATGTTATTTCGTTCGATAGACCGATTGCTTTACCTCTGCTGTTTCCGCCTGAGTCTGAGTCAGTAGATGAGATATTGTAAGAAGCCTTTGCAGAACCTGTTACAGATAGATCACCAGCGTTCACTGAAGAAATAATTGCAAAAGAACTAATAAGAACGAACATTATTTTCGCTATGTTTTTCATATATTATCCTTTGTTTGTTTATCTTAAGTTAATTAACTTATAACAATGGATTTATATTAAAATTTGCTGTCACAATGATTCAAAAAGTGTCTTATTATGCATTTATTTTCTTATTTGTTGCATTTATATCACAGTATAATATCTATCATTATCGTTGAAAAATGGGGGTTTTTTAAAGACCTCTTTTATTTGGCCAATTTTTCAAATAATGCTAATAGATAGTAATAATTTTATGAAATTTTCCAGAAAAATAAGGTCTTTTTTACTTCTGCCGTTATTTCTGATTCTTCTTAATTGCGAAGCAATAAAACCAAAAAAAGTATCTAAAGATACTCCTCTTAATGCTCAAGAGAGAGCAAGAAAAAATGTAAAAGAAGGAAGAGGTATTTCGATTGGAAATGTTATTGGAAGAGGTAGAGGCGGCACTAGCTACGAATTCAGTTCTTCAAATCCAATGTGGAGAGCCTCTCTTGAAACCTTAGATTTTTTACCTCTGACAACGGTAGATTATTCTGGAGGAGTAATAATTTCTGACTGGTACAACGACTCGAGCAATAAAAATAATTCAATAAAAGTTACAGTAAGATTTTTATCTAATGAAATTCAATCTAATAGTATTAAAGTAATCGTCCATAAAAAGGCATGTGATGTAAACAATAATTGTCGAATAAATATAATAGATTCAAAGATTAAGGAGGAACTCGTAAAAGCTATCTTAACAAGAGCAGCGGTCTTTGAAAAAGAAAAAAAGAAAAAAAAATAATATATAGTCATGGATAGAGTAAATTTTCATTCAATTGAAAAAAAGTGGCAATCAAATTGGAATACGAAAAAATTATATAGATCAAAAAATAAAAAAAAATTTTATTGTCTTGAAATGTTTCCATACCCATCTGGAAAAATTCATATGGGGCATGTGAGAAATTATACAATTGGTGATGTGGTAGCTAGATTTAAATATCTAAACGATTACAATGTTTTGCATCCAATGGGTTGGGACTCATTTGGGTTGCCAGCCGAAAATGCCGCTAAAGAAAATAATTTAAGCCCTAAAGATTGGACTGAAAAAAATATTTCATCAATGAAAAAACAATTAAAACTATTAGGTTTATCAGTCGACTGGGATCTAGAAGTTTCGACATGTAATGAAAATTATTATAAGCATCAACAAGAACTTTTTATTGATTTTTATAACAAAGGGCTGGTTTTTAGAAAAGAAAATTATGTTAATTGGGATCCTGTAGAAAAAACTGTTCTTGCTAACGAGCAAGTCATTGACGGGCGTGGTTGGAGATCTAATGCTCTAGTAGAAAGAAAAAAATTAGCTCAATGGTTTTTCAATATTACGAAATTTGCTGAAGAGCTTACTGCTGATTTAGAAACGTTAAAAGAGTGGCCAGACAAGGTCAAGTTGATGCAGAAAAACTGGATAGGTAAATCCATTGGATGTGAAATTGATTTTGAAATAGTTGGCAGCAAAGGTAATGATTTAAAAGTTTTTACAACAAGACCGGATACCATATTTGGGGCTACCTTTATTGCTATTTCAACCGACCATCCACTTTGTTCTGATTTGTTAAACAAAAAAGATTTTAAGGAATTCAAAAAAAATTGTCTTAAAGTAGGAACAACTGAAGAGGCTCTAGCAAATGCAGAAAAGCTTGGATACAGCACAGGATTATTTGCTAAACATCCTTTCTTAAAAGATAAAAAAATTCCAATTTTTGTAGCTAATTTTGTTTTAATGGATTATGGAACGGGAGCAATTTTTGGCTGTCCAGCACATGACCAGAGAGATTTAGACTTTGCAAAGAAATATAAATTAGAAATAATTCAGGTTGTTTCATTAGATAATAATAAAATTGATTTTTCTAAAGAAAAAGAAGCTTATAGCGGAGATGGAAAACTAATTAATTCAGAATTTTTAAATGGCTTAACAATTGAAAAAGCTAAAGATAAAGTAATCAGCGAAGTCGTAAAAAAAAAGATTGGTAAAAAAAAAGTTTCTTATCGTTTAAAAGATTGGGGAATATCAAGACAAAGATATTGGGGATGTCCAATACCTATGATTTACCTTGAAGATGGAAGTATTGTTCCGGTTGATAAAAGTGAACTTCCAGTGAAATTACCTGAAAATGTAGATCTGAAATCATCTGGAAACCCTCTTGAAAACAATGATTGGAAAAAAACTACACATAAAAAAACAGGTAAACCAGCAATAAGAGAAACTGACACTTTAGATACTTTTGTAGACTCATCTTGGTATTTCATGAGATTTTGTTCACCCAATGAAAAAAGTAAACCTTTTGATTTGAATAGCTTAAATTATTGGATGCCAGTGGATCAATATATTGGTGGTGTTGAACATGCGATTTTACATCTTTTATACTCAAGATTTTTTATGAGAGCTGCGAAAATTAATGACGAAAAAATTAAAGTGAAAGAACCATTTAAGGGACTGTTTACTCAAGGCATGGTTTGCCATCAAACTTTTAAAGATCAAAACGGTGCTTGGCTAAATCCCGAAGAAGTTCAAAAAAATGATAATGGAAAAACGATTAAAAAAGATGATAGTTCACCAGTTATCGTTGGACCTTCCGAAGCAATGTCCAAATCAAAAAAAAATACTGTAGACCCTGAGAGTATGATTAAAATTTACGGTGCAGACTCTATAAGATGGTTTATTTTATCTGATAGCCCTCCTGAGAAAGATGTTCAGTGGTCTACTCAAGGAGTGAACGCGGCTCACAAATTTTTACAAAAAATTTGGAATTTAAATGTTTTAATTGAAAAACGTGGAGAAAAAAAAATTAGCAAAGACGTAGAAGATAATTTTAAAAGAAATTTTAATGGATATGTTTCAAGAGTAACAAATTTAATAGAAAATTTTCAATTAAACGTTGCGGTTGCGAGCGTTTACGAGATTTATAACTTATTGTATGACCATCTTGATCGTGAAGTAGGTAACAAGTTGTTTAAAAATATTTTAGCTGATTTTATGAAAATTTTAATTCCTTTTACTCCACATTTAGCGAGTGAATGCCTAGAAAAACTTCAAATTAAAGATACAGATAAATGGCCAAACATAGATAAAAGTTTACTAAACAAATTATCAATAAAAATTGCCATACAAATTAATGGAAAAACAAAAGAAATAGTTGAGATGAATAGTGATTTAGATCAAGATCAAGCAATTGAAATAAGTAAAAAAAATGAAAAAATTAAAAAAAGTTTAGAAAACAAGGAAATAATAAGGACAATTTTTGTGAAAAATAAAATAATCAATTATCTTATAAAATGAAAATTAAAGTTTACATACTCTGTTTTTTATTTATTTTTTTTACTCAATGCGGGTATGAAAAAATAAATCAAAAGGATAACAAAACTTTCGAAGTCGTAGAAATTTATCAGAGCGGTGAGGAAAGGGTAAATTACGCCCTTAAGAAAACAATACTCCTAAATTCCTCAAAGGCGGGATTAAATAAATTAAAAATAAATTTAACTTCTACTAAAACAAAATCTCCTAAAGAAAAAAATATTACTAATACAATTACAAAATATAGCATTCTATTAACTACAACCCTTGAAGTTGAAAATATTGACAAAGGAAAAAATTTTTCTAGAACAATAGTAAAAGAAGGCTTTTTTCAGGTAGCAAAGACTCATTCAGAAACACAGGAGTCTGAAAAAAATATAACTAAAGATTTAACAAATGCTTTAGCTGAAGATATAATCAATTTTTTAAATATTAGTCTTAAATATAAGTGATTTTGAAAAGTTACATTGTTGAGGGAGATATAGAGCAACTATCAAAGTATAATTGCATCCTATTTTATGGTGAGAATTCAGGCATACAAGAAGATATAAGAAACAAACTTAGAGACAGTAATAAGACCGCAGAATTTATAACCCTGTTTCAAGATGAAATAATTAAAAACAAGAATTCAATTTATACTCATATTGATAATGTTTCGTTATTTGAGAATAAAAAAATAATTTTTATTTTCGAAGCCAACGACAAGATACTTGAAATAATAAAAGACTTCAAAATAAATGCTGATATTAAAATCATAATTTTTTCAAATATTTTAGATAAGAAATCAAAACTAAGAAGTTTTTTTGAAAAGGAAAATAGTTACGCAATAATACCCTGTTATCAAGATAATGAAAGAACACTTGCAAAATATATTTCATCAAAAATTAAAATGACTAAAGGCCTTAACCAAGAAACAATTAATTTAATAATTAATAATTCTCAAATGGATCGGAAGGTAATTAATCAAGAGATAAAAAAAATAAACGGTTTTTTTATTGATCAACCGATAGATAGAGAGAGATTATTGGAATTGTTAAATATAAAAACTAATACCGGCTTTGAAAAAATCAGAGATGCAATATTTCTATGTGATAAAGCTAAGACAAATACTCTGCTAGGAGAAATTGAAATTTTGTCAGAAGATATATTCTTTTTTACCAATAGAATGGCTGAACGAACAAAAAAGTTGATAGAGATATTAAATATTAATAAAAATACTCGGAATTTAGATGTTGCGCTAGAAATGTTGAAACCAAAGGTTTTTTGGAAAGACAAACCTACCTATTTGGAACAATTACGTAAGTGGAGCAGTGAAGAGCTGACAAAGGTGCTTAAACTAATAGCTGAAACAGAGTTATTAATGAAAAAAAACTCTCATGTTAAAAATGACATTATTATAAAAAATATGTTCGTTAATATATGTAGTAAAATTATTAATCACTCTTAAGTTTAGCAGAAATCAAAGCGAACTGTTCTAGATTCTTATATTCAATTGTTACTTTACCAGAATTATTTTTTTTATTTAGTATTGTTACCTTTAAACCTAACTGATCCTCAAGTTTTTTTTCAATTTCAAGAATATTTGAGTCTGATGAAGATTTATTTTTAGATCCCTTTTTTTCCTTAACTAAGTTTTCAATGGCTCTTGCACTAAGTTTTTTTGAAACTATTTCTTCGGCTATAGCCGAGGCATTACCTAAACCAATTAATGGTCTAGCTTGGCCTGCTGTAATTTGTCCTTCCTTGATCATTGAAATTATGTCAGCAGGCAAAGTAAGCAAACGCATGGTATTGCTTATATGGCTACGACTTTTTCCCATTATCTGGGCTATTTTATCTTGATCGTATCGATGTTCTTTAAATAAATTTTCATAACCTTTAGCTTCTTCAATTGGATTTAAATCTTCCCTCTGAATGTTTTCTACTATAGCAACTTCAAGTGCTTCATTATCATTTAAATCTAAAATCCTAATTGGAACTTCATGTAATCCTGCTTTCTGTGCTGCTAACCATCTTCTCTCACCTGCTATAATTTCGTATTTAGTGTCACCAGAATAATTTTTTCTAACTGCTATTGGCTGTATTAAACCGTTTTGTTTAATTGATACGCTTAATTCACTGATTTTAGTTTCATCAAAAGTAAGCCTTGGCTGGAATTGATTTCTCGATAATTCGCCAATTAAAGCAGTATTTTCGACAATATTAAGGGGTTTTTCTCCTTTTGCTTCTTTTTCGTCTCCAAACAAAGCGGATAAACCTTTTCCAAGTCCCTTCTTTTTTTTATCAATCATGCAGTACTTCCGATCCCTTGATTTATAAATTCTTCGGCAAGTCTAAAATATGATCTACTTCCTAAACAATTTTTATCATAAACTACACATGGCATTCCGTGGGACGGTGCCTCTGACAGCCTAACATTTCTTGGGATAACAGTCTGATAAACCTTGTCCTTAAAATAATTTCTTGCTTCGCTGTCCACTTGCGACGAAAGCTTATTTCTTTTGTCGAACATTGTTAGTAAAATTCCTCGGATAGAAAGATTTGGATTTAAATTTACTTTAATTCTATCAATTGTTTTTACTAATTGGGTTATACCTTCCAAAGCAAAAAATTCAGTTTGAAGAGGAACTAAAAGTTCATCGGCTGCTACTAAAGACATAATTGTTAAAAGACTCAAAGATGGTGGACAATCAATCAAAATTGTTTCATATTTATCTAAAATATTATTTTCTGAGCTACTTAAAATCTCTTTAAGAATAAATGCTCTGTTAGAATCGTTGGCTGTCTCAACTTCAAGCCCAGATAGGTTTACATTAGAACTTATTAGGTCTAAACCGCCTATATTGGACTTTACTATGACTTCTTCCAATTTAACCTGTCCTATCAGAAGCTTGTATATGTTTCGGTTCTCATCTGCGTTAGACTTACCTAATCCGGTTGTAGCGTTACCTTGAGGGTCTAAGTCGATAACCAATGTCTTCTTTCCTTTTTCTGCTAAAGCTGCTGCTAAATTAATTACAGTCGTAGTTTTACCTACTCCACCCTTTTGATTAATTACTGATAATATTTTTTTATTCACTGTTATGAGCATCAATCAATAAAATTTTCGATTCTTTATCGGTTATGCTATCTACTAATTTATACTTAAATAACTTTTCTTTTAAAGCTTTATTTACTTCTTCCTGTGCATTCTTTCCTTTAAGAATTATTATTTTATGTGGTTTTTTTAGTTTTTCACGTGAAATCCTCAATATTTCTGGTAGTTTTCTAAAAGCACGGCAAACGACATATTCGCAGTCAATATTTTTCTCTCGAATATCCCCTAATACTATCTGAGCATTAATATCTAGTTCTTTAACCATATTTCCAAGAAAAGAAGCCTTTACTTTGGACTTTTCAAAAAGTTTCACGTGAAAATTCGGGTTTTTGTTATAAATAGCCAATATAAGGCCTGGAAAACCAGCTCCTGAACCAAAATCTGACAGAATGCTGCTATTTTCAAAATCAATAAATTTAATTAACTGTGCGGAGTCAAGGACGTGTCTCGTCCAGATGTTTGGTTCAGTTGAAGCAGATATTAGATTATAGCTCTTGTTAAAGGATAAAACACGATTACAGAAATATTCAAGCTTTTCAATGGTATTTGGGTCAAATTTAAAGCTATTAATAAGGTAATTTTTTACTTCTTTATCTCGCATTAAGCTGAATGCTTCTTTTTACGTTCCTTTTTAATAGAAGAGAGTATCAAAATTCCTGCTGCAGGGGTCATACCATCTATACGAAGAGCTTGACCTAATGTATTTGGCCTTATTTGGTTGAGTTTTGACTTAATCTCATTAGATAAACCACTGAAAGCATTGTAGTCAATGTCATCAGGAATTAAGATTTGCTCGTCCTTCTTAAAAGCTTTTATATCCTGTTGTTGTTTATTCAGGTAACCAGAATAATGTGCATCTATTTCAACCTGTTCGTCTATACTATGTCCAAAATAGGATATTTTAGACCATATTGATCTTAATTTGGTTAAATTGACTCCCTTAAGACCTAGGATTTGTAAAGCCGATCTTTTGACTCCATCTTTAGCAATTTTAATAGAATATTTTTCGGCTTCATTCGGTGACATGGAAAATTTTTTTAAATCATTTAAAACTTTAAAAATTTTTTTTTGTTTATTATCAAAAATTTTTGCTCTTTTATTTCCTACCAAACCAATTTTTACACCGTAAGGTGTCAGGCGCTGATCGGCATTATCTGATCGTAAAGATAATCTATATTCAGCACGAGACGTAAACATACGATAAGGCTCAGAAACACCTTTGGTAATTAAATCATCAATCATTACTCCTATATATGACTCTGATCTATCTAATATAAATGGACCTTCCTTTTTAATTTTAAGGGCAGCGTTTGTGCCTGCAACTAAACCTTGAGCGGCTGCCTCTTCATATCCAGTTGTTCCATTAATCTGACCTGCCAGAAAAAGATTTTTGATTTTTTTTGTCTCCAAAGTCCTTTTCAACTCCCTTGGATCTACATAATCATACTCAATAGCGTAGCCAGCCCTTTTCATTTTAACAGCCTCTAAACCCTTTATTTTAGCCAATATTTGAAGCTGAACCTCTTCAGGTAATGATGTTGAAATGCCATTTGGGTAAACAGTATTGTCCTTTAGGCCCTCAGGCTCAAGGAAGATTTGGTGTCTGCCTTTGTCCTTAAATTTAACTATTTTATCCTCAATAGCTGGACAGTAACGTGGGCCTACACCTTTTATTTTTCCAGAATACATGGCACTCAGATTTATGTTTTTAGAAATGATTTTATGTACTTCTTCGTTTGTATAAGTAACTCCGCAAGAAATCTGCCTATTATGAAGTTTGTCTGTTAAAAAAGAGAAGAAGTATGGTGCATCATCAGCCGGTTGCATTTCAAGGTCATCATAGTTAATAGTACTACCGTCAAGTCTTGGTGGAGTACCCGTCTTCAATCTTCCAACTACAATATTGAATTTGGCAAGTTGCTCACTAAGTCCAGTAGATGGTTTTTCATCAAATCTTCCAGCCGGTGTTTGTTTTTCACCGATATGTATTAATCCATTTAAGAAAGTGCCTGTAGTTAAAATCAGTTGTTTACAGTAAATTTTTTTTCCACTAGAACATTGAAATCCTACAATTTGATCATTATCAAATACAAAAACTTCAACTGGATCGGCAATGACAGAAAGATTATTGTATTTAAGCAAGATTTCCTGCATGTGCGCTTTATAAAGAGCTCTATCTGACTGAGTCCTAGGTCCCCGAACTGCAGGTCCCCTGCTCCTATTTAGCAAACGAAATTGAATCCCGGATTTATCTGTTACTACACCCATGACACCATCTAAAGCGTCAATCTCTCTCACTAAATGACCTTTTCCTAGGCCACCTATAGCAGGATTACATGACATCTCACCAATAGTATCAATTTTATGTGTAAAAAGTGCAGTATTGACGCCCATTCTAGCAGATGCTGCTGCAGCCTCACATCCAGCGTGTCCACCACCTATTACAACTACATCATAGTCCTCTTTATTCATGATTAGAATGTAACGGTCTGATTTAAGATTACAAGTGATATTTTATTTGCCAATGCAGAAATCTTTGAATATCGACCCTAGAATTTCCTCAACATCAACTTTGCCAACTATGCTACCTAAGTGCCTTGTGGCCATTCTTAAATCTTCAGCAGCTAACTCGAGATCTTTGCTTTGATCTTTTTTAAGGAATTTTTCAATTTCTTTTAAACATTCATTTAATTTAACTCGATGTCTTTCTCTAGTTATTAATGCGCTATTATTTAAAGAATATTTTTTACTTAATTTTTCTTTTATTGTTTGAGTGAGCAAATCAATGTTTTTGTTATATTTTATAGAACCTAGAATTGGCGCATTTTCAAATTTATGATTTTGTTTTCCATTAACATCTGATTTGTTTAATAAAACAATTGTATCTTTATTTATCAAAGATTTAATTTTATCACTTATTTTTGATGTGCTGTTGTCAATAACTACAATATTTAAATCAGATTCTTTATGCTTAGCAAGCGCTAGTGAAATTCCTTTTTTTTCAACGTCGTTTTTAGCTTCTCTAATTCCAGCGGTGTCAGCGAGAATTACTGGATAACCATCTAAATTCAAATAAGTCTCAATAACATCTCGAGTTGTTCCAGATTCGTCTGAAACTATTGCAACATCTCTTTTTGATAATAAGTTTAATAAAGACGACTTGCCAGCATTTACTTCACCTGTTATCGAGACGCGAAAACCATCCCTAATTTTTTCTCCAACTTTATCATCTTCCACTATTTTTGTAATTTGCTCGTGAATTTGCTTTATAGATTTGTGCGCTTCTTTTAAAACTTTTTCTGGTAAATCATCTTCAGCAAAATCAATTTTTGCCTCAATATATGCAAGAGATTTAATTATTTTATTTCTTAAATCATTGTAATAATTGGACGCATTTCCTTGAACCAGTTTTACTGCCTGTTGTCGCTGAATTTCTGTTTCAGAATGTATTAAATCTCCTATACTTTCTGCTTTGAGCAAATCCATTTTATTGTTCTGAAAAGCTAATTTAGTAAATTCACCCGGTTCAGCTAACCTACAATTTTTTTGTTCTGACAAAACTCTAAGCAAAATACTTATTACAGCATTACCTCCATGGATTTGAAGTTCTGCAAGATCCTCTCCTGTGTAGCTATTTGGCCCAGGAAACCACAATAAAAGAGCTTCCGGATCTATAACATCGTCATTCTTTGGATTGTAAAATTTACAGAAATTAACCTCGCTTGATTTAATATTTTTTAATTTAGTTATGTTTTTACAAATTTTAAAAGTTTCCTTACCGGAAATTCTAACTATAGCTATTCCTGACGGACCTCTGCCTGAAGATAGAGCATAAATATTCATACAACTAGGCCGAAAGTCCACGATTAGAAATAATCTTACTAATCTTTTTTATAGTACTATTATTGTTTAGATTTTTTAATAAGATGCTCTTTAAAGGATCTAAAAAATAATTCTTCTTAAAAAAATTATGTGTTGCATCCACGGCGAGTCCAAGAATTATATTCTCTGGCTTTCTTTTTAAATTAAAATCTTTTAGAGCATTGCTGTTAGCTAAACTAATTCCTAATTTTGTATAATAGGCAACTATCTCTTTTAATTTTTTTATATCTCTGATAACTAAGTTAAAACCTTGCCCGGCAACAGGATGGATAACATGAAGTCCTTCGCCTAAAATAAGTGTATTTTTATAATGATATTTTCTTTTTAAGTCTAATTTAATAGGATATGACTGTAAATTATTTATTTTAAAATTTTCTTTTGTATCAAGAATTTTTTTTATTTTTTCACTTAAAATAGTATTAATTTTTTTATTATTTGTATTAAAAAAAGAATTATCTAAACTCCATACAAAAGAAAATTTATTTTTAGAGAATGGTAGCACAGCTAAAGGGCCTTCTTTTAAAAATGTTTGACTTGTCTTAATTTTTTTTAATTTGTGTGTAACATGACCGGTTATTGCAATTTCCTTATAATCTTTATCAATGGATCTCATATTTATAATTCTATTATATAATTTGGATTTTGATCCAAGGCATAAAATCTTTAATTCATATTTTTTTATTGTATCAATATCTTTAATTTCTTTTTTAATTATATTAATTTTTCTTTTTTTAATCTCTTTAATTAAAATATCTTTTAATTTTTTATTTTCACAAACATACATTAAATTATTCTTTTCATCGTTAAGATTGAGAAAATTAATTTTTTCGCTGCTTGTTTCATAAAAAAGCTCTATATGTTTAGAGGGCCAAAAAAGTTTTGTATTTAAATTGCTTATATTTGCCTTTAAAAAATTTAAATTACTCTCAGAAATAGCGGTTGTTCTTTTGTCTACTATATTCTTTGATTTTCTTGATATTAAATGTATCTCAACATTTTTTAGATTATTTAAGGCTATTGCACTGGTTAAACCTGATAAACCATCTCCTATTATACAAATTTTTTGCTTTTCCATGTTATAAAATTTTTCACATTTTCATAAAAATGATAAAAAGTAAGTAAAACGATTCGAAATGAATACAAACTTTTTAAATAGTTTAACAAATTTTTTGAAAAAGCGAACCATTGAGTTAGCAGGGTTATTGTTGGTTTTTTCTGGCCTGGCTTTATGTATCTCATTCATAACTTACTCTCCTAACGATCCCTCGTTTATTTATGGAGAACAAAACACCGTTATTAAAAATTTTTTTGGTCTTTATGGGAGTGTAATATCTGATTTTCTTTTACAAAGTTTTGGCGTTGTGTCTTTTTTGCTTCTTGTAACTGTAGTTTCTTGGGGTTTAAAACTTATAGTAACAAAAGAAATAAAAAATATAATCTACAAATTATTTTTTGTAATTATTTATTTAATATCGGGATGTGTATTTATTTACTTAACAAACAATAATTCATTTTGGCTTATTGATAATGGAAATTCAGGATTTGTCGGACAAATTTTTTCAAATTATTTGATGGAATTTTTACCCCAGATTGAGAATCAATACTCTAAATTTTTTTTAATCACATTAACTTTAACGTCTTTCTTTTTTGCATCAAGCATTAATATTGGAAAAATTCTAAAAAATATTTTCACTACTATAAAACCTTTTTCAAAAAATAAAATTGCTGATAATAATTATAGCCTTAACGATGAAAGCCTAGAAAGAAATGAGTATGTTACAGAAAAAAAAGAACAAAGAGAGTTTAATTTTACTAATGAAAATATAATCCAAACAAAAAGCAAAACTAGTTTCAAACTTCCAACTATTGATTTATTGGAAAAAAGTTCGAATCAAATAAATCCTTCCAACACAAATAAAAGTGGACCAGATGCAAGTTTTATGGAAAAAGTTTTACTTGATTTTGGAATAGATGGAAAAATAAAAAAAATAAATAATGGTCCAGTTGTTAGATTATATGAATTTGAACCTGCGCCTGGTGTTAAGGTTTCAAAAATAATAAATCTTTCTGATGATTTAGCTAGAAATACGAGCTCAACCTCTGCAAGAGTTTCAGTGATTCCAGGTAAAAACACTGTTGGAATTGAAATCCCAAATGAATTTAGAGAAAGCGTCACGTTAAGAGAAATAATTTCTAATGAAAAATTCCAAAAAAAAGAAATACAACTTCCTATAGCTTTAGGTAAAAGTATTTCTGGCGTACCTATAGTTGGTGATTTAGCTTCGATGCCTCACTTATTGATAGCGGGTACTACTGGTTCAGGAAAATCTGTTTGTATAAATACAATTATCGTTTCACTTCTTTACAAATTAAATCCTGATATTTGTAAGTTCATCTTAATAGATCCTAAAATGTTAGAACTGTCTGCCTATGAGGGAATACCTCATTTATTAACACCTGTTATCACTGATGCAAAAAAAGCTACATCAGCTCTAGGTTGGACGGTAAAAGAAATGAATAACCGTTATAATTTAATGAGCAAAGTTGGAGTAAGAAATATTGATGGGTACAATCAAAAACATAAATTAAAAATGCCTTACATAGTTGTAGTTGTCGATGAGATGTCGGACTTGATGTTGGTTGCTGGAAAAGAAATTGAAAATTATATTCAAAAGTTATCTCAAATGGCAAGAGCTGCTGGCATCCATATCATAATGGCAACTCAGAGACCTAGCGTTGATGTCATCACGGGTACTATAAAGGCTAACTTTCCAACAAGAATATCGTTTCAAGTCAGCTCAAAAATAGACAGTAGAACTATATTAGGCGAGCAAGGGGCAGAACAATTATTAGGTAAAGGTGATATGCTTTTCATGTCCTCAGCAAATAGAATAGTTAGAATACATGGGCCTTATGTCTCTGAAAAAGAGATAGAAAAAATTACAAGTGTGTTGAGAGCTCAAGGTGAGCCTGATTTCATCGATGATATTTTTTCCAATAAAAATCAAGAGACATCATCTGAAAATTCTGAAGATGGAGATGAACTATACTCTAAAGCTTTAGAAATTGTAAAAACTGAAGGAAAAGCCTCTACAAGTTTTTTACAAAGGAAACTTCAGATAGGATATAATAGAGCAGCTAGAATTATTGATATGATGGAAGAAAAAGGAATAGTGAGTAAAGCAAATCATGTTGGTAAACGTGAAGTTCTTTAAAAAAATATTCTTAGTCTTTGTTTTATTATCTGCAGACCTTTACGCTAATGAGAAGGATCAAATAATGACTCAATTGAATAAATTAAATTCTTTGGAGTTTACTTTTAATCAATTAACAAATGAAAAGGCCGAAAAGGGTAACTGTCTTTTACAATTTCCTGGAAAACTAAAATGTAATTATTTTGATGATAAGAAAAAAGAGTTGGTTATTAATAATAAAAGGTTAGCAATAACGCAGAAAAGATATAATAAAACTTACCACTATCCTGTTACAAATTCCCCATTCTTAAATATTTTATATAAAGAAAAACTTTTAGAAATCGTGAAATCAGGTGAATTAGAGGTATCTGATCAGATAATTAAGCTTATTTATCTAGGTGATAATGAGATAACGGTTTTCTTTAATAAAAAAAATTTAGATTTAAAAGGTTGGCAAATAGTTGATCAATACAGCAATAATATTGATTTCTCTTTAGATATTACTGCAAAAAATGGTGTTTTTAAAAAAGATACTTTTAAAATACCTGAAATTAATTAAGCTACAAAATCGATTTCTTCTTCTTTAAAAATTTCAAAACCTTTTGACTTATAATTTTGCAGAGCATGTTTATGATCTAAGCTACAAGTATGAACCCACATCCTTTCAGGATTCTTTCTAGATGCGCTAGCAATTGCGTGATTAACAAGTTTAGAGCCTAGTTTTAAACCTCTGAATTCTTTTAATACTCCCATATTAATTAATTCTACCTCTTTAGAATTTGGGTGAAATTCTTGTTCATAATACCCAACAAGATCGTCTCCTTTTTTTAAAACATGAGTTTCTAAATTATTATTTGTAACATATTTTATCCATTCTTTATCAGACCAAAGCAGTCTATCTCTCCAATAATGATCTAAACCTATTTGTTTATAAAAAAATTTATTCAATCGAAAATCATTTTTATCATCTAAAATAATTTTATAATTTTCAGGAAGATTTAGATCAATAGTATTTGAAAAATCTTTTATCTCTAAAAAATATCTTTTAACTATTGAAACCATTAGCTTACCATTTTCCCAATTTTTTCACCTGCAAAAATATGGAAATGTAAATGAGGAACTTCTTGTCCTCCATCGCTACCAATATTTGTCAAAGCCCGGTAACCTTTATCCTTAGAGCCCATTAAATTAGCTACATGGGTTACAGCTTTATTTAATTCAACTATCTCTTTATCGGATGCTTTATTATTAAAATCATCAAGATTTATATATTCACCCTTTGGAATAACTAAAACATGCACTTTCTTTTGAGGATTAATATCACGAAAAGCTAAAACATAATCATTTTCATAAACTTTCTTACAAGGAATTTCTCCTCTAAGAATTTTGGCAAAAATGTTATTTTTATCGTAAGGCATTTACTTTTTTCTTTTGGATAATTCTTTCATAACATCTTCAATTTTTATTTCATTAGCTTCTAAGTATACTAAAAGATGGTATAGCACGTCAGCACTTTCATGAATTTTGTTAGTATTTTTTTCCACAGCCTCAATAAGTTCACCTATCTCTTCTTTAACTTTAGACACAGATAAGTTCTTATCGTTTAAAAGTTTGTTTGTATAAGAATTATCCGGAGAAGAACTTTTTCGATCTCTGATTGTTTTTACCAAATCTTCTAAATTTTTAAACATACTATAATCTTACTGGAATATTCTTTGATTTTAAATATTCTTTTGTCTCTTTGATGGAAAATTCACCATAATGAAAAATTGATGCAGCTAAAACTGCGCTAGCTCCACCAGTATTAATAGCTTCATATAAATGTTCCATCTCACCTGCGCCTCCTGAAGCTATTACTGGAATGCTTACAGAGCTTGTAATTTTTTTCAGCAATTCTAAATCGTAACCAGTTTTAGTTCCATCTTTATCCATTGAGGTAAGTAAGATTTCGCCGGCGCCATTTTCTTCTGCTTGTATAGAAAATTTTACTGCATCAATGCCAGTGTTTTCTCTTCCACCGTGAGTAAATATTTCCCATTTTCCATCAGAAGTTTTCTTAGCATCAACAGCCACTACCATACACTGTGTCCCAAATTTTCGTGAAGCTTCTTTAACAAAATTGATATCTTTTACTGCCGCAGTATTTATTGAGACTTTATCAGCTCCTGCTAACAATAGTTCTCTTATATTGTCTGTAGTTCTAATTCCGCCACCTACGGTTAAAGGAACAAAACATTTCTCAGCCGTTTTACTAACAACGTCTATAATTGTATTTCTATTTTCATTACTTGCAGTGATATCTAAAAAGCATATTTCGTCTGCGCCACCCTTATCATAAATACTTGCTTGTTCTACAGGATCACCAGCATCTTTTAAGTCTACAAAGTTTATACCTTTTACAACTCTGCCATTTTTTACATCTAAACAAGGTATTATTCTATTTTTAAGCATCTATCTCCTTTGCTAACTCATCAAGTTTAATATCGCCATCATAAATAGCTTTACCAACAATGATACCTTCAATTTTTTTGTTATTTAATTTTTTTGCTTTTTTAATATCACTGATAGATGAAACTCCGCCTGAAATAACAACAGGACAGTTAGAAACTGCAGCGATATTAACTGTTTCGTCAAAGTTAGGACTTGTTTTCATTCCATCTCTATTAATATCTGTATAAATAATACGGCTTACGCCAAAATCATTCACTGCCTTAAGAAAATCTATAGTTTTGATATTTAAATTTTCTTTCCAACCTGACACAGAAAGATTTCCATTCTTAGCATCTAAACCTAAAGCAATTTTATCTTTAAATTTCACACAAGCATCTTTCAAGAATTCTTTATTTTTAATTGCGCCACTACCTAAAATTACTTTCTCTGCACCCACATCGATATACTGCTTAATGCTATTATGATTTCTAACTCCACCACCTATTTCAATTTGCAAATCGTATTTACTTACTATTTCATGAACAATATCTAAATTGACAGTCCTCCCTGTTAAGGCGCCATCTAGATCAACAATATGTAAATTCTTAAAACCTTGATCTTTGTACTTGCCTGCTTGATCAATGGGTGAAGTTTCATATTCAGTTTTATTTTCGAAGTCACCCTTAATTAACCTTACACATTTTTTATCTTTTATATCAATAGCGGGAAATATTTTCATTTAATTATAATTTTAAGAAGTTAGTTAAGATTTTTATTCCGGTACTTTGACTTTTTTCTGGGTGAAATTGAGACCCAAAGATATTTTCACTAGATACTGCAGCTATGATATCTTTTCCATAATTAGTTGTTATAGATACATTTTTTTCATCTTTCGGAATAAATTCATAACTATGTATGAAATAAGCATGATTGTTATTAACTACGTCCTTAAATACTTTTGAATTATTTTCAATCTTAAGTTCGTTCCATCCCATGTGGGGAATTTTAAAATTTGTTGAGCCTAGTTCTAATTTAACAACTTCTCCAGGTATCCAGTTTAATCCAAGTGTTTCCTCTTCCTCATATCCTTTAGTGGCAAATAATTGCATGCCGGCACAAATTCCATAGATTGGCTTCTTTTTTGATAAAACACTTTCATTCAATTCCTCAAGCAATCCTTTGATATTATTAATTCCATTTTTACATGCCTTGAAAGATCCCTGCCCAGGCAAAACTATTTTATCTGATTTTTTTACATCATTAATATCTGAGCTAACTTTCACTGAGTAATTTAATTTGCTGTCAGAGTTTGCTTTTTCTATAGATTTTGCGATTGACCTTAAATTGCCAACTCCATAATCAACAACAGTTAATAACATTAATTTAAATTTTACCTTTGGTCGACGGTATAGAATTTTTTATTCTACTATCTATAGTAAATGCA
>MDTG01340105.1_pt1 | contig 18542 bp, 18 predicted proteins | sample 811421 | NCBI WGS metagenome assembly MDTG01 (sample SAMN05326645, study PRJNA326480) | marine metagenome | isolation source: seawater | place: Pacific Ocean: South East | collected 2011
CGGCATCAGCACCGCCAGTGCTACCAATTGAGCAATGGTTTCTTCGAATACGCCAATCACCACCGAGGCGAGCACCGCGGTGAGCAAATTGATGAACAGCCAAGGGAAACGGCGCTTTACTGTCGTGCTGAGATTCGCCTGAATATCCTGTGTTTTCAGACCACCCGCGCGCAGGAAATCTTCTTCTTCCTCTTCCTGGATCACGTCTACCACGTCATCCACGGTGATTGTACCAATCAATCGCCCCTGCTCGTTGATCACAGGCGTTTCCACCAGCCCGTATTTACGGAATGTATAAGCGACTTCTTCCTGATCGGTATCGCTATGCACCGCATAGACCTGCTCCGACATAATATCGGCCATGCGCGTATCGCGCTTGGACTGCATGATATGCCCAATCGTCACACGCCCCACGGGCTTAAATTTCGGGTCAGTCACATACACAACATAGAAATTGCTGGGCAGACTGTCGTTGTTACGCAGGTAATCAATCGTGTCGCCCACCGTCCAGAACTCAGGCACCGACACAAGGCGCTTGGTCATCAGACGGCCGGCACTATCCTCGGGGAAGGCCAGGCTTTCTTCCAGCTCGCCACGTGCAGCGGCCGGAATCGCCTCAAGCATTTCCTGCTGGTTCGCCTCGGTCATTTCGCCGATTACATGCACTGCATCGTCGGTTTCCAGATAGGCTAATGCCTCAGCCGAACGATCCAGCCCTAAGGCTTCAAACACATCGTCAGCGGCCTCAGGCTCCAACTCTGGCAGAATTTCATGGTCAAAGTCATGCGCGAGAATGCTGGTGACAGACTGACGGTCTTCACTGGGCAGGATATTCAGCAGCTCCGCCTGATCCGCCGCATGGAAGGGCTCGAGCAACTCACGCACCTGCACCTGATCATCTTCCTGCAGCGCCTGACGCACTTGCACCACCAGCTCATCCATCGGATTCTCGTCATACGCATCCGCATGATCGTCGGGGGCTAGAACTTCTTCTTCGGGCGCATTTTCCATGCGTGCTTACCTTTGCTTCAATCTATATCGGCCAGCAAGATATAGCAGGCAAGCAGTGGGCTAGACAAGCTGCCTTTACAGCATATTTATGAAATACTGTCTTTTCCTGCTTTTCTCTCTATATTCATTCCGCAACAGTAACGATGCAATTATTTTGAGGACATTATGGCGACCTATTACGGCACACGTGACGCGGATATTTTAGTTGGCACAGCCAGCAGCGAGGAGCTGCTCTCTGGCGAGGGAAACGACACCGTTTATGGTGGTCGCAGCGCGATCGATCCCGATGATGAACATGACGTGATCTATGCAGGCTACGATGACGATCTGGTCTATGGAAATGGCGGTGACGACTTGCTACATGGCGGCAGCCGTGACCGACCGAACGGTCCCGATGGTGACGACACGATTTATGGCGGCAGCGGTGCTGATACTATTCACGGTATGGACGGTGTAGACCGCATTTACGGCGGCGGTGACGTCTTCTCACCTAATGACGATGCCGATTTGATCTTTGGCGGCGGTGATGAAGACTGGATTACGGGCAATGGGGGCGACGACACGATTTATGGCGCTGCCGACACCACCGGCCTGCGCGACGATAACGACACAATAAACGGCGGTCAGGGCAATGACTATATTGATGGTGGCGATGGTACCGACTTCATTTCCGGCCAGCTTGGCAACGATACGCTCATCGGCGGGCGCGATGCCGACATCTTCATGTTCAGCGATCAGACAGGCAACGACACCGTGCTCGATTTTCAGGGCGCGGGTGATATTGATGGCGACCTGCTGCATATTTCCGAGAATATCAACGGCAGCGGCATCCTCACGCCCGAAGATGTCTTAGCACGCGCGACCATCAGCGCAGACTTCGCCATTATCGACTTAGGCGCAGGCAATCAACTCACCGTACAAACCGATGGTTTCCTGTCCCAATTCGACATTCTTATTTCCTAAAACGCGAGAAATATCTGCCTTGTTTTTGCACAATAATATGTGCATAAACCCTATGTTAATATATATGCGCTAATATATACCAGTAGAGCTAGGACTACTTTTATGAGCAAGCATTCCGACTTCGTGTCACAATTCGCTGCCGAGGCACATCTCGTGGCACAGGAGCTGACACAATACGACCATAGCAAGGGCGACCGACTCTATCATAATGCACATCTGGATCTGCCCCCTATGCCCGATGGCAGTGCCGCGCATCTCCCACGTGACGGCGAAGGCCATTTAAAGCTGCCTGCCAATGCAGCTGTCGCCATCGTCAATTTCAATTGTAAATATTGCCATACCTTCATGATCAAAGCGGATTATCCCACCCATCTGCCAGAGCCAGATGGCCGCCCCATCGTCTATATTGACATGCATGACGAGCAAGCGCGCGAATTTATCAAAGAGCAGGGCTATAAGGGCGCCGGCAAAGATATGTGGAGTGTCATACTCAACCCCCACCCCACCCTGCATGGCAAAAAGATAAATCTGGCCGAAGGCGGCCATATTCCCTCTAAAAGCTTCCCTATTTTTCTGCATACGGATGAAACGGGGCGGCTCGCAGGCGGGTTGAGCGCTGGCATCAAAGGCACACTGAACCGCTTCGCCCATATTCGCGGCGAAGAAATCGCATCGGTAGCCGCACCAACACAAACACCGGCACCTGCCTACGCCAATACCGATATGACAACGGAAGAAGCACGAGCCTGCATTACACTGCTCGGCGACGAAGTGCAGTTTGAAGGCAGCCGTCTGCTCGCCACGCAAGACCCGTCGGAAGCAAAAAATCAGGTTATCTATGGTGCGTTAAAGGCGCTGGGCATACATGGGCTGCGCCGTAATGTAGAGCATGGGCGCTATGCCACTGTCATTCCTGAGCGTGAAATAGCGCATGTCGCCGAAATGCTGGGTCAGGAAACACCGGCACCTGCACCGCAATTGTTGGGCGCCTAAACAATGCACCGCGCATGGATCATAGGTGTGGTTTTCTGTATTGGCTATAGCCTCAGCGCGTGCCACACACTCAATTTTGATCGTTCTATACAAAAATGGTGCGAGAGCGAAGCCCATTGCGATTGCCGTGCAGAACATTGCAGTCAGCAACGCTAATCATCAGGCTAAACCAGTTCTGCGCTTTTTGCCTTGCTCTTGATCGCCTTGTCTATTTCAAGCAATTCCTGCGCCTGTCGCACGTGCAATGCTTCTACCATTTCACCGTCCACGCGTATGGCACCTTGCGTGCCATCATGTGCCTCTACAATACGCTCGGCACGTTTCACTGCTTTCTCGCTTGGGGTAAAGGCGCGGTTCACATATTTCACCTGCTGAGGATGGATAGCCATTTTACCGTCAAAGCCCAGATCAAACGCATGCTGCGACTGTTGCTGCAATTCCTGATAAGTAGCAGGATCCTGATTGTCGATTAATCGCTGGCTTGGCCCATCAAACACCATTAGGCCGTGTGCACGGGCTGCCAGAATGACCTTACTGCGGGCATGGTTCATTTCGTGGCTGGAGGACAACCCCATCTCTTCCGAAAAATCATTATTCCCAAAACACAGCGCTTTGATACCCGCATGTGTATTGCGCTCCAGAATAGTGCGCATATCGAGCACCCCTTTAGCCGACTCAAACAGCAGCCATAAATCTTTACCGGGCGCCGCAAGGTGCAAATCACTTATCTGTTCACTCTTTTCTACCTTCGGCAGCAATATCGCATTCACCTTTGGATGGTTCTTGATGGCATCCACGTCTTTCTGGTAATGCGGCGTAGTCGCACCGTTAATGCGCACAATCACCTCTTTATTCCCAAAGTCGGTATTATCCAGAATCGCCAGCAACGTCGCACGCGCATTATCTTTGCTATCTTCTGCTACGGCATCTTCCAGATCGAGGATGATACAATCTGCATCGGAACGTACCGCGTTGCGAACCATATGCGGCTTGTCCGCTGGCATAAAAAGCTGGCTGCGGCGTGGTTTTTTGTCAGGCCACAGTCTCATGCTGCCCCCTCATCACTGGTCATGCTGGCACCGAGTATGTCTGCCACCTGCTGTAATTCCTGCTCGGCATAAGCGATATGCTCGCCCGCGGTGCTGCCTAAATCGGCCTGAAAGGCTGATTTGTCAAAATAGATTGTTTGCACCGTATCTGACGGCATTTGACGTACCAAAACTGGCAAATCATAGACTGTTTTTGCCGAATCCGCATGCAGCCATATAGGACGCTCACCCAGTAGTTTAGCAAGCTGGCTCAGCTGTGCGGTGGTGCTCGCATTAGCGGGCAACAACACAGGCATAGCCACATCATACCCCTGCATATGCTGGGCAATCTTATCCTTGCCAAGCTCTGCGGGCACGCACAGCAGCACAGCCGCTTCCGGTGCCTCTGCTCCGCGTATGCACGCGTCACTGGACGCATCTATAATACGATATGAAGTCATGTTACCAACTATCCTACAGGCTATTCTACGCAGCCTTTATTAGCGAAGTGTTAAACATAGGCAAAAAAGAGAGTCTGGCAACTGCCAAGAAAAAATGTCACAGCTTTGTCATATTACTGGATAATCAGAGAAAAATTGGTGCGGTCGAGAGGACTTGAACCTCCACCCACTTGCGTGGACAACGACCTCAACGTTGCGCGTCTACCATTCCGCCACGACCGCACTGACTCCTAAGAGCATTGGTAGGGCGAGAGATATAGCAACGAACGCAGCCGTACGCAAGCAGGCTTTTCAAGCCGCACTTGTGTCTTCTGTTGTCATGGCGTATGACTGCGCCATGCAATGGCATCGCGACAATACCCTGATCGACTATGAAAGCGCGCTTACCCGCATGGAACAGCGCGTTGCCGCTATGATTGCCGGCGAAGCAGACGAGCTTGGCTGGCTGCTTGAGCACCCGCCGCTTTATACTGGCGGCACCTCCGCTAAACAGGCTGACTTGCTCGATCACGCGCGTTTTCCGGTTTATGAAACAGGGCGCGGCGGGCAATATACCTATCACGGCCCCGGCCAGCGCATCTGCTATTTGATGCTGAATCTCAAAGAACGCGCCGAACGCATAGGCAAAGAGCCTGACCTGCGCGCTTATGTGCAGCAGCTGGAGCGCTGGGTGATTGCAGTACTGGCAACGTATGATGTCGAAGGATTCATTCGCGACGGCCGCGTAGGCGTGTGGGTCAACACGCCAACCTGCGAAAAGAAAATTGCCGCACTCGGCATTCGGGTACGCAAATGGGTGACATTTCATGGCATTGCCCTGAATGTAGAGCCCGATTTGTCGCATTATCAGGGCATTGTGCCCTGCGGCATCAGCGAATTTGGTGTGACATCGCTGGCGGATCTGGGCATTCAGACCACGATGGAAGATGTCGACCAGCGCTTACAACAACATTTTGCACGTATTTTCGGAGCTTAGGCGGTCATTAACGTAGGTTTCTGCCGGAACCCTGGCTCTATCTGCCCGCTATCGATGGTTTCGGTGTCAATCGCCTGCACGCGTGCGGCCAACGGCCCATCTTCGCATGCTTCCAGCATGGCGCTCACATCGTCTTTATCTCCATGGAAAATGGCCTCTACCGTGCCGTCCGAACGATTTCGCACCCAACCGCTCAACTGATAGCTACGCGCTGTAGCCGCCGTCCATGCGCGGAAGCCTACTCCCTGCACATGGCCGCGTACTATCACGCGCACTGACATGGCGTTCTGATCGCTCGTCATAGTGTTCTTTTCTCGCTACCTGCGTTCAAATTCGATCACTAATTGATCGGCATCCACACTCTTAGGAGCTTCAATATACACCTTTTTAACGGTCGCGTCATTATCTGCGTAAATGATGTTTTCCATCTTCATCGCTTCGATGGTGAATAGCTCACCACCGGCTGGCACAATATCGCCCTCTTTCACGGCAATTTTGCTTACCAGACCCGCGATTGGCGCCCGCACTTCGTGCGCTGCTCCGCCCTCTTCCTTCTCTGGCATATATTTCGCCAGCTCTGCCACGCGTGGCGTGCGCACCGTGGCTTTCACCTCGGCATTGGCATAGGCCAGCTGGAAACCTTCCGGCAATGGCTGAATTTTCACGCTGACTGGCTTGCCATTCACGGTGCCCTGGAACAGACGACGCCCCAGCTTCCACGAGCTACGCACTACAATCAGCCCGTCATCATGGCCAATGTCATAGCCATAATCGCGTTTACGCACATAGACGGGATAGTTGCTGCCAGCCACATTCACCACCCAACGCGCGCCAATTGCAGGCGAGCGGCCGGGCAACTGGCCCGTGGTTTGCGCCGCACGTTCCACATCCATCATGTAGCAATGCGCCGCCACTGCCATGCAGACTTCTTTCGCTTCCGAATCCAGCTCAGCGCCGGAGAAACCTTTCGGATATTCCTGCTCAATAAAGTTCGTCGAAATATCGCCTTTGCGGAAACGTTCATGATTCAGCACGGCCTGCAGGAAGCCGCAGTTATGCGACACACCTTGAATGGTATATTGCTCCAGCCCTTTGACCATCAGATCAATCGCCTCGTCACGCGTATCAGCATAGCTGCACACTTTTGAGATCATCGGGTCATAGAACATGCTGACTTCACCGCCTTCATAGACACCGCTATCTACCAGCAGCCCGTCCATCTCCGGCTGTTCATATTTCACCACCCGGCCAATCGATGGCAGAAAGCCTCGCGCCGTATCTTCCGCATACACACGGCCTTCAAACGCCCAGCCGTTAATCTGCACGTCGCTTTGCTTCAGCGACAGTTTTTCACCGGCCGCCACACGGAACATCTGCTCCACCAGATCCACGCCTGTCACCAGCTCGGTCACACGGTGTTCCACCTGCAGGCGGGTATTCATCTCGAGGAAGTAAAAATTACCTTCCTGATCGACGATAAATTCTACCGTACCAGCTGATTCATAGCCCACTTCCTGCGCCAGCGCGATAGACTGATCACTCATCTGCTTGCGCATTTCCTCGGTAAGGAACATAGAAGGCGCTTCCTCGATCACCTTCTGGTGACGACGCTGAATCGAGCATTCGCGTTCGCCCAGCGAAATCACATTGCCATGCTGGTCAGCAAGCACCTGAATCTCGATATGGCGCGGGTTATCAAAGAATTTCTCGATGAAAACACGGTTGTCGTTAAAGCTGCTTTGCGCTTCGCTGGCCGCGCTTTCCACACCGCTCATCAGCTCGGATTCACTGCGCGCAATACGCATACCCTTACCACCACCACCAGCGGCGGCTTTAATCATCACCGGATAGCCGATTTCATTGGCAATGCGGCGTGCCTCTTCAGGCTCGGAGACGGCATCAGTTACGCCCGGAACCGTGCTCACCCCTGCAGCTTGCGCTAGCTTTTTCGACTCAATCTTATCGCCCATCACGCGGATCGCATCCGGCTTAGGCCCTACCCAGGTCACACCGGCATTCATGACCGCTTCGGCAAAATAGTCTTTCTCGGACAGGAAGCCATAGCCCGGATGCACGGCCTGTGCACCGGTTTCGTTAATGGCGGCCATCAGATTATCCATCACCAGATAGCTTTCCACCGACGGGGATGGCCCAATATAGACCGCGTTATCTGCGTTTTTCACATGCAGCGCATTGGTATCGGCTTCGGAATAGACTGCAATCGTACGCAGCCCCATACGTTTAGCCGTTTGCATAATACGCAGTGCAATTTCGCCACGGTTGGCAATCAATACGGAATCAAACATCGCTTCTTTGTCTCTTTATAATGGCAAGTTATCGTGTTTTTTCCACGGGTTATCATTCTTCTTCTCGCGCAGCATCGTCAGCGAACGACACAAACGCCAGCGTGTATTCTGTGGACGAATCACATCATCCAGATAGCCACGGGCAGCTGCCGCAAATGGGCTGGCGAAATTCTCACGATATTCTTCCACCTTCTGCTGCTTTTCTTCATCGCTCTCGATATTACGGTAAATCACCTCTACCGCACCGGCAGGGCCCATCACCGCGATTTCTGCAGTCGGCCATGCATAGTTCATGTCCCCGCGCAAATGCTTCGAGCTCATCACAATATACGCACCGCCATAGGCTTTACGTGTAATCAGCGTGATCTTTGGCACAGTCGCTTCTGCGTAAGCATAAAGCAGCTTTGCACCATGCTTGATCACACCGCTATGCTCCTGATTCGTGCCCGGCAAAAAGCCCGGCACATCCACAAACGAGACAATCGGAATATTGAACGCATCGCAGAAGCGCACAAAACGCGCCGCCTTGCGGGAAGCATTAATATCCAGACAGCCCGCCAACTCCAGCGGCTGATTAGCGACAAAGCCAACGGTCGAGCCTTCCATACGGCCAAACCCGATCACGATGTTTTTGGCCCAGTCCGGCTGAATTTCAAAGAAATCGCCCTCATCTACCACACGTGTGATCAATTCCATCATGTCGTATGGCTTGTTAGCATTATCAGGCACCAACGTGTTCAGCGCCATTTCCACGCGATCCGCAGGGTCATCGGTAGGACGCACAGGCGGTTTCTCGCGGTTATTCAGCGGCAAGAAATTGAACAAACGGCGAATCTGTAGCAATGCCTCAATGTCGTTGTCATACGCCAGATCCGACACACCGGTATGCTTGGAATGCACATTCGCGCCGCCCAGCTCTTCGTGGCTCACCTCTTCATGGGTCACGGTTTTCACCACATCAGGGCCGGTCACATACATATAAGACGAATCGCGCACCATAGCGGTAAAGTCAGTCAGCGCAGGCGAATACACCGCACCACCCGCACACGGGCCCATAATCAAGGAAATCTGCGGCACTACGCCACTCGCCAGCACGTTGCGCTGGAAAATCTCCGCAAAGCCCGAGAGTGAATCCACACCTTCCTGAATACGCGCGCCGCCGGAGTCGTTAATACCGATCACGGGCGCGCCCATTTTCATGGCCATGTCCTGAATTTTACAGATTTTCTTGGCGTTCGTTTCGCTAAGGCTACCGCCCAATACGGTAAAGTCCTGACTGTAAATAAATACAGGGCGACCATTAATGGTTGCCTGTCCGGTTACCACGCCATCGCCTGGCACTTTGCGTTTTTCCATACCAAAATTGGCACAACGGTGCTCAACAAACATATCGAATTCTTCGAAAGAATCCGGGTCTACCAGCACTTCAATACGTTCGCGGGCGGTCAGTTTGCCACGCCCATGCTGTGCCTCAATGCGCGGCTCACCACCGCCCATACGGGCCTGATCGCGCTTATGCTCTAATTCTTTGACTACGGAAATCGAGTGCATAGAACCTCTTATATTTCGTTCGAACGCGCCTGTTTAGCATATTGAGCCAGCAAACCCAAGCGCAAACAATTTGCTGTGAATAACAGGCTGAAACGCCATGTTTTTCATCCTTTTATTAAGCGCAGAAACTGCATAGCAGCTTCTATCTCGCTGGCCTTATCGGCACGGTGAGCCTCCGCTTCGGCATCATCTCCCCAGCGCTCCGCCTGATAAATCTCGTCCAACTGCGCAATCGCCACCATTTGCGGCGCATCGTAGGCTTCGTACAACCCCGCCAGCGCCAACACCAAAGAGCCCGTGTGCTTCGTCAGAATCGCCACGCCAGTTAGCTGCCACTGATCCAGCTGGCCAAGCACGGCCTGCACGCGCTCGCTCGTACCATCGGGCTGCGCCACAGGCATCACGCCAATGGTGCATTCCAAAGGCAGATGCAAATATTCGGCCGCCCATGCCAACACAGGGTCCCACTGCTCGCGCTGGCGCGTCTGCAACGCCTCTTCATCACCGCGGTAACATAATAGATCACTCAAGCCATAGGCGCCGATATCCGCCAGAATATCATCACGCTTATCCACCATGACATCGCAGGCAATCCCGCTAAAACGGGTAAGCGGCATGGCATCCATATCAATCTCGTCGGCTTGCACCGCCCATTCCTGCGCCACCGCCTCGGCAAGTCCGCGTGTGGGCATGGCTACTTCGCGCTTGCTCGGGGTTTTCACCGCGCGCCCGTCCAGCATTACCATCCAGCCATCGCCGTGCGGCTGCGCCTCCGCCTCTTTGTAAAACCGCTTCATGCTACAAATCCTTTTCTTCCAGCCCCAGCCACTTCCAGCTTTTCTTCATATGTGCTGGCAGGGGCGCTGCAATATTCAGCGCTTTTTTGCCATTGCGTTCCAACAGCAGGCGACGTGCATGCAGATGCAGCTGATAAGGCAGTTGCAGGCCAGCCACCACCTCTTCATCCGAACCATATTTGGCATCCCCCACAATCGGGTGCCCCAACTCTGCCATATGCACACGCAGCTGGTGCGTGCGTCCTGTCACAGGCTGCAACTCCATCCATGCCAGGCGCGTGCCCAGCTGCTCCACCACGCGGTACTGCGTGATCGCCTTCTTACCATCGGCACTGCTTTGCATTTTCTCATAATGTCCGCCGCTCTTCTCCAGCCGACTTTCGATCTCACCTTCGCGCATTTCCGGCACGCCATGCACCAGCGCCCAGTACACTTTCTGTGTGTTGCGCGCGGCAAATGCCTCGGCCAGACCGCCCGCCACTTTAGCGCTGCGCGCCAACAGCAACACGCCACTCGTATCCTTATCCAGCCGGTGCACCAATCGCGGCGGGTCTTTCGCATCAAACTGCAAGGCAGGCAGGCGTGCATCCACATGATCACGCTGCTTACTGCCGCCCTGCACCGCCAGCCCTGCAGGCTTGTTAATGGCAATCACTTCCGCGTCTTTATAAATCACCCAGGCTTGCGCCTCTTTGCTTTCATGCGCATTCAGCTGGGCGCGTTTCTCTTTCGCCTCTGCCTTCGCCTCCGCCAAATCGATATGGCGCAGGCTAATCACCTGCCCCGCTTCCACACGCGTGCGCGCTTCCGCCTTCTTGCCATCCAGACGAATCTGGCCTTTGCGCAGTGCTTTCTGAAGCACCCCATGCGGCACACCAGGCTGGTTTCGCTTAAACCAGCGATCCAGTCGAATGTCGCTATCTTCTTCTGTTACCGTAAATTCTTGCATATCGTTACGACACCGTAATAAAACGTGTAAGCATCAACCCGCCCATTAATGCCATCACCGAAACGACGACTGAGCCAAGCATATATAATAGCGCGGCCATCATTGCATCACGCTGAAACAAACTCACCACATCCAGCGAAAACGCCGAGAATGTTGTGAAGCCGCCGAGAAATCCGACGGCAATAAACAAACGCAACTGTTCGCTGCCCAACAGCATTTTTGCCATCAGCCCAATAAACACTCCCATCAGCAGCGAGCCCACAATATTCACCAGTAACGTTCCATAGGGGAAATGACTGCTATGTAAATGTCCCACCAGATGCATCATGCCATAGCGTGCCGCTGCACCTAACGCACCACCCAGCGCTACCCAAACTACATTCATGCCTCGTTTTTCTCCTGTGTTTGTTTCTGCGCGCGCAACTTGGCCCAATATTCCTGACGCTTGGCAACTTCGCGCTCAAACCCGACCTGCTTAGGCACGTAATACTGCTCGCGCTGCAGCTCTTCCGGGAAATAATCCTGCCCGCTAAAGCCATCTTCCACGTTATGATCATAGGCATAGTCTTTTCCATAACCTATGTCTTTCATCAATTTTGTCGGCGCATTGAGTATATGTTTAGGCGGCATGAGCGAGCCATGCTCTTTGGCCGCACGGCGCGAGATTTTGAACGCGGCATACTGCGCATTTGATTTCGGTGCCGTACCGAGATAGATCACCGATTGTGCAATCGCCAGCTCTCCCTCCGGGCTCCCCAGATACTCATAGGCATCTTTAGCGGCCATTGCCTGCATCAATGCCTGCGGGTCTGCCATGCCAATATCTTCCACAGCAAACCGCACCAAACGGCGTGCTATATAGAGCGGGTCTTCGCCGCCATCCAGCATACGCTGAAACCAGTATAGCGCCGCATCCGTATCCGATCCGCGCAGACTCTTATGTAACGCGCTGATGAGATTATAGTGGCTTTCCTGCCCCTTATCGTACACAGGCGCACGTTTATGCGCAATTTCCACCAGCGCCTGCGTGTCTATCTCGTCATCCAGCGGCACCTCATACAGTTCTTCCACCAGATTCAACAAATAACGGCCATCGCCGTCGGCCATAGCACACATGCTGCTCACCGCCTCATCAGTGAGCGGCAGCCTTTTTCCATAATAGTCTTCCGCGCGCTGTACCAATTGACGCAATGCCGCCTCATCCAACCGCGCTAAAACCGCCACTCTACAGCGAGAAAGCAACGCGGCATTCAGCTCAAATGAGGGATTCTCCGTTGTCGCACCAATGAGCGTAATCGTACCATCTTCCACTACTGGCAGGAATGCATCCTGCTGCGCACGGTTAAAGCGGTGTATCTCGTCCACAAACAGCATGGTGCGCTGGCCATCCTGTAAACGCTGGCGTGCCTTGTCGAAAATTTTCTTTAGCTCCACCACGCCCGATTGCACGGCAGACACCGTCTCTAAATGATAACCGCTTTCCTGCGATAACAAGCGCGCAAGGGTGGTTTTTCCGCAGCCGGGCGGCCCCCACAAAATCACTGAGTGGAAATGGCCGCTTTCGATCATTTTGCCCAGCGTCCCGCGTGCGCCAAACAGCGCCTCCTGCCCCACCACCTCGTCGAAGCCTTCCGGACGCAAACGCTCTGGCAGCGGTTTATGGCTCGCATCGGGCGCAAACAAGCTATCTTGCATCACACCACTCATCGAATCACCTGCAGATTCAGAACGCGCCCACCGCGTTGATAACTTATAAGCCAGCCCGCACTGCGGGTTCCGCGCAGCAAACGTTCCAGCTGTTCTGTGCTGGTAACCTTCACTTTATTGACCGCCAAGATGATGTCCCCTGCACGAAAGCCTCCAAAGCCGCCACCGCCGTTATTTTCCATAATCACCACTCCGCGGGCGGACAAATCAACTCCTAACTCTACCGCTAAGGCAGGGTTCAGGTTGGCCACACGCAATCCGGCCAACGGATGCACTCCTTGCAGCTCTCTTTCGTCACGTGGCGGGTCTTCTGGCGGTGTCGTCAGCTGCACACGCAAGGTTTTATTCCGGCCGCGACGCAATACATTCAGCTCCGTGTCCTCTCCTAATTCCGCTATCGCGATACGGAAACGTAACGCCTGCACGTCATCAACCGGCTGTCCATCCACAGCCGTAATGATATCGCCTGCGCGCAAGCCACCTTTATGTGCCGGGCTATCCGGGTAGACCGTTTCTACCAGCACGCCGCGCACGGCCTCCAGATCGAGTGACTCGGCTATCTCGCGATTAACCGGACTATATTTGGCCCCAAGCCATGGCTTGACCACACGCCCATCGCGTGCCGTGCCGTGCAGCAATGCCTGCACCATATTGGCAGGAATGGCAAAGCCGATGCCGTTGGAACCACCTGAGCGCGTATAAATTGCCGTATTGATGCCAATGAGGCGACCTTGCATATCCACCAGCGCGCCGCCGGAATTGCCGGGGTTAATCGCCGCATCGGTCTGAATAAAGAACTGATAGTCGCTCACCCCCTGCACCGAGCGCGCAAGCGCCGAAATAATGCCACTACTCACCGTCTGCCCAACACCAAACGGATTACCGATGGCCAGCACCAGATCGCCCACTTCCAGCAAATCCGAGTCATGAATCGGCAAATGGGGCAATTGTTCACCCTCAGTGTCCATTTCCAGCAATGCCAGATCAGACTGCTCATCCACACGCGCCACCTGTGCGCTAAACTCACGCCGGTCAGACAGGCCGATTATGATATCTTCAGCCCCTTTAATGACGTGAAAAGACGTCACCACATGGCCGCTATCACTCACAATCACGCCTGAGCCAAGCGAGCTCACCACCCGTTCGCGCTGCATAGAACCGCCCAGCCGGTTGCCGAAAAACTGCTGAAAGAACGGATCAGAGAATAAAGGCGAAAGCCCGCGTTGTTCCACCACTTTACGCTTGGTGTAGATGTTCACCACCGCAGGCGCGGTTTGCTTTACCACAGGCGCGTAGGATAATTGCAGCTGCGCCTCGCTCTGAGGTACGCTGCGCATTTGCGCCGCCGCGCTCCAAGGCAGCATCATGACAAGTATCAGTGAAAAAATAATTCGCATGCAGGAGTTATAGGGCGCTTGCCCATAAAAATAAAGGGCGACCAACAGGCCGCCCTTTATTTTACTATGTCTAACAATCCACAGTCTAGGCTGCGTTTTCTTCTGCGCTGTCAAATTCTACCGGACCGGAATCCTGGCCACGGGCCGATTCATCGCGGTCAACGAATTCGATAACTGCCATAGGCGCCATATCACCGCGACGGAAACCCGCCTTCAGGATACGAATATAACCGCCCGGGCGATCTTCATAACGTGGCGACAGAACATCTACGACTTTCTTCGCCATCGATTCGTTACGCAGCTTGCTCACCAGCTGACGTTGCGCATGCAAATCGCCGCGCTTACCCAGCGTGATCAGCTTCTCTACCACCGGACGAAGCTCTTTTGCTTTCGGCAGCGTGGTAAAGATCTGCTCGTGTTTCACCAATGCACTGGCCATATTCGCCAACATCGCCTTACGATGCGGGCTGGTACGGTTCAGTTTACGTCCACTCATTCCATGACGCATGATACTTCCCTCCTAGTACGGATCTTCGTAACGACGTGCCAGCTCTTCGATATTCTCTGGTGGCCACTCAGGCACATCCATACCGAAGCGCAAGCCCATGGAGGACAGCACGTCTTTGATTTCGTTCAGCGATTTACGACCAAAATTCGGTGTTTTCAGCATTTCGCTTTCGGTTTTCTGCACCAGATCGCCAATATATACAATATTGTCGTTCTTCAGGCAGTTTGCAGAACGCACCGACAATTCCAGCTCGTCCACTTTCTTCAGCAGATATGGGCTGAATGGCAGCGCATCTTTCTTCTCTTCGCTGCTCACATCTGGCAGGTCTTCGAAGTTGATGAACAGGTTCAGCTGATCTTGCAGAATACGCGCCGACAATGCTACCGCATCTTCCGGGATGATCGAACCATCGGTGGTGATTTCCAGAATCAGTTTGTCATAGTCAGTACGTTGGCCTACACGTGCGTTTTCCACTTTGTAGGACACTTTTTCAACCGGGCTGAACAGCGAATCGATCGGGATCAGGCCAATAGGCGCATCCGACGGACGGTTCGCAGAGGCTGGCACATAGCCCTTGCCCACTTCTACCGTCAATTCCATATTCAGTTCTGCTTCTTTATCGAGGTGACAGATCACGAGGTCTTTGTTGATAATTTCAACATCGGCATCGGTTTCAATCATGCCGGCGGTTACTTCACCTGGCTGATTCGCTTTCAGCACCATCTTCTTCTTGTCAGCGCTGTGCGCTTTCAGTTTCAGGTCCTTAATGTTCAGAACGATGTTGGTTACATCTTCGCGAACGCCTGGAATCGAAGAGAATTCGTGCAGTACGTTGTCTACCTTGATCGAGGTAACCGCAGCCCCTTGCAGGGAGCTCAGCAGGACGCGGCGCAGCGCCACACCCATGGTAATACCAAACCCACGCTCCAGTGGCTCAGCCACTACGGTAGCACGCTTAGGATCGCTAGCAACCGGCTTGATATCAAGCTTGGTCGGTTTGATCAGGTCTTTCCAGTTTTTGTTCAGAATAGCAGACATAGCTTCCTCTATATGTTTAGCTTGCTCGTGAATTAGACGCGACGACGTTTACGTGGGCGGCATCCATTATGCGGGATTGGGGTAATATCCTTAATCGCGGTAATACCCAACCCGGCAGCCGACAACGCACGCAGCGCTGATTCACGGCCACTACCAGGGCCTTTTACTTTAACCTCAACCGTTTTCATGCCGTGGTCAATCGCTTTGCGCGCAGCGTCTTCCGCACATACCTGAGCGGCATATGGGGTCGATTTGCGCGAGCCTTTGAAACCATGCGCGCCAGCCGACGACCAGCTAACCGTGTTACCGAACGGATCGGTAATGGTCACCATGGTATTGTTGAACGATGCATTCACGTGGGCAACGCCCGCCGGAATGTTCTTTTTAATTTTCTTTGCAGTTGCAGCTTTAGCCATCACTCACCTCACTTATTTCTTCTTACCGGCAATCGGCACAGCTTTACCTTTACGGGTACGCGCATTGGTGTGCGTACGCTGGCCACGAACAGGCAGTTTACGGCGGTGACGCAGGCCACGATAGCAGCCCAGGTCCATCAGACGTTTTACGTTCATCGAAATCTCGCGGCGCAAATCACCTTCCACCTGGTAATCCGCATCAATGATTTCACGCACTTTAATCAGGTCTGCGTCGCTCAGATCCTGCACGCGTTTGGTCGCGTCCAGTTTCGCCTTGTCGCAGATCTCCAGTGATTTGGCAGGACCAATGCCATAAATGTATGTAAGCGCTACTTTGAGCCGCTTAGAGGTCGGAATATTAACGCCGGCTATACGTGCCATGCTACACTCCTATGTTTAAAGCAAAATAATACACACCCTGGCACCACCCAGCGCCAAGGAAGGGGCACTATACGCGCTTTTTACCCCCTGTCAACGGCTATTTTCAAGAAAATGAAGGTGGTTGCGCTTAAGCGGCCGATTTATTTTCGAGGATCGCTTCGATGGCCTTGGTCACGTCCATAATAGGCGCCATACCATCCACCGACTTCAACACACCCTGCTTCTGGTAATAGGCCACTAGCGGAGCGGTCATAGCGTGATATTGCTCGAGGCGTTTGGCCACGGTTTCCGCATTATCGTCGCTGCGACGCTTAAACTCTTCCGAACCACAATTGTCGCACACGCCCTCTTCTTCGGGCTGCTTAAACTCATCGTGATAGCCCGCGCCGCATTTAGCGCACGAGAAACGACCCGAGATACGCTTCACCAGAATCGCATCATCCACCGCCAGCTCAACCACATGATCCAGCGATTTTTGTTCTTTCTCCAGCATCTCGTCCAGCGCTTCAGCCTGTGCGATAGTGCGTGGAAACCCGTCCAGAATAAACCCGTTCGCGGATTCAGGTGCATTAATGCAATTACGGATCAGGTCGATCATAATCTCGTCAGGGCAGAGCTGCCCCGCTTCCATGATGCTTTGAATCTGCTTGCCCAGAGGCGAACCACTGGCAGCGGCTTCACGCAGCATGTCGCCGGTGGCCAGTTTAGCAAGATTATATTTGTCGCGAAGATAGTCTGATTGAGTGCCTTTACCCGCACCCGGAGGGCCTAACAGGATTATGTTCATTACGAGCGCCTTCTACCGGTTCCTTTCAACTTGGCCTTCTTGATGAGGCCCTCATACTGATGCGCAAATAAATGCGACTGTACCTGTCCTACAAAATCCATAATCACATTGACCACAATCAGCAGGCTGGTACCACCAAGGTAGAACGGCACTGAATATTTCGCAATAAGTATTTCCGGTGCGGTACATACCAGCGCCAGATAGACAGCACCTACGGCAGTCAGTCGGGTCAGCACATAATCCAGATACTCAGCGGTATGTTTGCCCGGACGGATACCCGCGATAAAACCACCATTCTTCTTCAGATTATCCGCCGTTTCCTCAGCGTTGAACACCACAGCGGTATAGAAGAAACAGAAAAACACAATAATCGCGACATACAGCGCAATATATAGCGGCTGGCCGTGCCCCAGATAGGCCGACACAATGCGCAGCCATTCTGGCCCGTCACCACTATTAAAACCTGCAATGGTCAGCGGGAACAGCAGAATAGAACTCGCAAAGATAGGAGGAATCACACCCGCCGTATTCAGCTTCAGCGGCAAGTGTGTGTTCTCGCCCTTATACAGCTTATTACCCACCTGGCGTTTAGGGTATTGAATCAGCACACGGCGCTGCGCACGCTCAACATACACAATCAAAGCAACCAGCCCAAGCGCAATGGCCAGAATCAACAGCATCGTGCCCGTTGGAATCACATTCTTTTGTCCGAGCTCCAGCGTGCCTGCGACTGCACCCGGCAGCTCTGCCACAATACCGGCAAAAATAATCAGCGAGATGCCCTGACCAATACCACGCGCGGTGATCTGCTCACCCAGCCACATCAGGAACATCGTGCCGCCCGTCAGCGTAATCACAGTGGAGAAACGGAAAAACCAGCCCGGATCCATCACAGCGGAGCCGCCATTCGGGCCTTCCATGCCTTCCAGCCCGACCGCAATACCATACCCTTGCACCATTGCCAGCAACACCGTGCCATAACGTGTATATTGGTTGATTTTGCGGCGCCCTGCTTCGCCTTCTTTTTTCAGCTGTGCCAGTTGTGGTACGGCCACGCCCATCAGCTGCATGATAATGCTGGCCGAGATATACGGCATCACCGCGAGCGCGAAAATCGTCATACGACCCAGCGCACCGCCAGAGAACATGTTGAACACGCCCAGAATGCCGCCAGCATTTTGCTTGAATATCTGATCCAGCACCACCGGATCCACGCCAGGCAGCGGGATATAGGTGCCGATGCGATAGACGATCAGAGCACCCAATACAAACA
>MDTG01416205.1_pt1 | contig 18542 bp, 16 predicted proteins | sample 811421 | NCBI WGS metagenome assembly MDTG01 (sample SAMN05326645, study PRJNA326480) | marine metagenome | isolation source: seawater | place: Pacific Ocean: South East | collected 2011
AGTAAATCTAAATATTTTTCCAAAAGTATTAAAAGACATAGTTATTTAATGTATAAATTATTTTATAGAATATATGAATCAAAAAAATGGCAAAAATTCTCTTGGTTTAGATAGGTGCTTTGAAGAGCTAGATAATCCAATAGATTTATTCAAAAAATGGTTTGATAAAGCCAAAGAATCAGAGGTTAACGACCCAAATGCTGTAGCTGTAGCAACAGTTGATGAGCATAAACAACCTAATGTAAGAATGGTTTTACTTAAAGGTCTCAGCAACAAAGGTTTTGTTTTTTATACTAATTTTAATAGCAAAAAAGGAAGCGAGCTCAAAAAAAATAAAAAAGCCTCTTTATGCTTCCATTGGAAAAGTTTACGAAGACAAGTGAGAGTAATTGGAAATGTTGAAGAAGTATCAACCTCAGAAGCAGATGAATATTATAATTCAAGACCATATAAAAATAGAATAGGAGCATGGGCATCTTCACAATCTGAAATTCTTGATAAAAGAGAAACATTTTTGAAAAAAATAAAAGAATTTGAAAAAAAATATCCAGAACAAAAAATAGTCCCTAGACCTCCACAATGGTCAGGATGGAGAATTTTACCAAACGAGATAGAGTTCTGGTTGGACGGGGAAGGTAGAATACACGAAAGATTAATTTATAAAAAAAATAAAGATAAATGGGAAAAAAAATTACTTTACCCTTAATAAGATCTATTCAAACTAAAACTAGTTAAGTTTTGCAAAATTCTTTTATCCTCACTATCCGGAAATATTCCCAAAGTATCGTACGACACATTCACAAAATATTCTGCTCTTTTAAGACTTGCTTCAATAGCTTTGTATTTATTAATTAAAGCCAAAGTCTCACTAAAATCATCTTCAGTTCTTTTTTCTTTTTTTAATATTTCAGAAAGAAATTCTCTTTCTTCATCATTTCCTTTTTTATAAATTATAATTAGTGGTAAAGTAGTCTTTCCCTCAAAAAAATCTTTTCCAATTTCTTTACCAAAAAATTTATCTTTACCATAATAGTCTAAAGCGTCATCAGCTATTTGGAATGCTAGACCTAAATTTTTTCCGTAAGACTCCAAAGCCTTTTTTTCTTTTTCATTACTTCCAGCTAAACACGCTCCAGTTTTAGTGGCAGCAGAAAAGAGAGCGGCCGTCTTTAAATTAATTATATTTATATAAGTGTCTTCCAAAAGATCCGCTTCACCCTTGTGTTGAAGTTGAAGAACTTCTCCTTGAGCAATTTTTGCTGAGGTTGAAGATAAAAGTTTTAAAATTTCTAAATCCCCATCCTCTACCATAATTTCAAAACATCTACTTAAAAGATAATCACCAACTAGTATAGATGATTGATTGCCCCAAATAGAATTGGTAGTTTTTATTCCTCTTCTAAGAACACTTTCATCTATTACATCATCATGTAATAATGTGGCTGAGTGAATTAATTCTACGCAAGCAGCCAAGTTTACGTCCCTCTCTCCAAGATTATAACCTGATAATTTTGCCGACCCTAAAGTAAGCAAAGCTCTTAATCTTTTTCCTCCTGAACTAAGATGATGACCGCTCATTTTTTTAATTAAATCTACTTCGCTTTTGAGCTTAAGCTGTATCAAACTTTCAACTTGAGTGAGCTTTTTATTAAGAAGGTTTTTTAAATCTAAATAAGCAGAATTTGCTGATTTTTTTAGTGGTATTACTGATCCCATAAAACTAATTATAATTGATTTTAATATTAATAAATTTTTAAATGTATCCGTGGTGACGCACCTGTGATTCAACTACAAGTAGCGCAATAAATTAATTAAAATTTAAAACTAGTACTGATATAAGAATAATACTAATAATCATTATATATGTTTTCATTTTTTAAAAAAAAGACTGTAATACCTCACGTGAGACTTACAGGTATTATTGGTTCTGCTGGAAAATTTAAACAAGGAATAGATCTAGCTGGTCAAAGAGATATTCTAAAAAAAGCATTTTCTTTTAAAAAACCAAAACATGTTGCCATATCAATCAATTCTCCTGGGGGCTCACCAGTCCAATCTCATTTAATTTTTAGCTATATAAGACAACTAGCAAACAAGAATAAAACTAAAGTTTTGATTTTTGCTGAAGATGTGGCTGCATCAGGCGGATATTTGATATCTTGTGCTGGTGATGAAATTTACGCAAATTCAAGTTCTATAATAGGTTCTATTGGGGTTATTTCAGCATCTTTTGGATTTAAAGATTTAATTAAAAGAATCGGTGTTGAAAGAAGAGTTTACACCGCTGGAAAAAATAAAAGCACATTAGATCCTTTTGTGGAAGAAAAAGAAGAAGATGTTAAAAGATTAAAAAATATACAATTAGAATTACACGCTGATTTCATTAAAGTCGTAGAGAACAGCAGGGGTTCAAAATTAAAAGATCCTGAAAAAAATAATATTTTTACAGGAGAATTTTGGACTGGAACTTCAGCTTTAAAACTAGGCTTGGTAGATGGTTTGGGTAATGCAGATCAAATTCTGAAAGAAAAATTTGGCGATAAAGTAATAATTAAAAATTTTGAAAAATCAAAAAGTTTTATAGCAAAAAAATTATCTTCTTCTATTGAAAATCCAATTGATAGTTTCACAAATATAGTTGAAGAAAAATCTATGTGGCAAAAATTTGGTTTATAAATGCCAACAAAAAAAAAAATAAAAACAAATTATTTATCTTTTCAAGATATAATTATGAATCTTCAAAAATATTGGAGTAAATATGGCTGTGTTATTCTGCAACCCTACGATTTAGAGGTAGGGGCAGGAACTTTTCATCCTGCAACAACGCTAAGATCTTTAGGTCCTAATCCATGGAAAGCAGCTTATGTTCAACCGTCAAGAAGGCCTGCGGATGGAAGATATGGGGAAAATCCAAATAGGCTTCAACATTACTATCAGTTTCAAGTAATAATAAAACCTTCGCCAGATAACATTAAACAAAGTTATTTAAAAAGTTTAGTAGCGATTGGAATTGATGTTAAAAATCACGATATTAGATTTGTAGAGGACGATTGGGAAAGTCCTACTCTGGGTGCTGCAGGGTTAGGATGGGAAGTTTGGTGTGATGGAATGGAAATAACACAATTTACATATTTTCAACAAATGACAGGATTAGAATGTAAACCTGTTCCGGTAGAGCTAACATATGGTCTTGAAAGAATTTGCATGTTTGTTCAAGGAAAAGAAAGTGTTTTTGATTTAGATTGGAATAATAAAGGAGTTAAATATAAAGAAGTTTTTTTACAGGCAGAAAAAGAATTTTCAGCCTATAACTTTGAACACGCAGATACAGAAAGTTTATTAAAAAATTTTGAAATGGCTGAAAAAGAATGTAAGGCATTACTGAATAAAAAACTCGCCTTACCTGCTTATGACCAGTGTTTAAAAGCGAGCCATTTATTTAATTTATTAGACTCCAGAGGAGTAATTGGTGTTGCAGAGAGAACAGGCTATATTAATAGGATTAGAGAACTAGCCAAAGGATCAGGAGCAGTTTGGTTGAACACCCAAGTTTAATTTATGTCTGAATTCTTACTTGAGCTTTACAGCGAAGAAATACCGCCAAAACTTCAAATTAATGCTCGAACAGAATTACAATTTTTAATAAAAAAAGGTTTAGATGAAGAAAGCGTAAAGTATAAAACAATAGGTTCATACTCCTCTCCAACTAGATTAACCATTATAATTAAAGAAATACCTGATAAAATTAAAATTCCATCAAAGGAGATTAAGGGGCCTAAAGTAGGAGTTTTGGATGATATATTAAATAGTTTTTTAAGATCTCATAACGCCTCTAAAAAAGACGTTTATGAAAAAGAGAGTGATAAAGGAAAATTTTATTATCTAAATACAAAATCAAAAGAAATTTTATCTCAAGACCTGTTAACTAAGATTACTCTTAATTCTATAGCATCTCTTAACTGGAAAAAATCTATGAAATGGGGTGATAGCAATTTAGTATGGGGAAGACCATTAAGATCTATTTTAGCTGTATTTAATAAGAAACTATTATCTTTTAAATACGGTCATTTAAAATCTACTGATAAAATAATTTTAAATAAAAATTTCAATATTCAATATAAAAAAATTAAAACTTTTAGTGAATATTGTTCTTTTCTTAAAAATAATAAAATTATAATTGATCAAGAACAAAGAAAGAAAATTATTTCGAAAAAATTTGAATCAATTTGTAATACTAAAAATTTTAGCAGAGATTTTAATGATAAACTTTTAGATGAAGTTGTAAATTTAGTAGAAGACCCAAATATATTGTTAATTGATTTTAATAAAAAGTACCTAGAATTACCAAGTGAAATAATAATTTCCACACTTCAAAATCATCAAAAATATTTTCCTCTTTTTGACTCAAAAAAAAAATTGAGTAATTATTTTTTAGTAGTTGTGAATAAGGCTGACAATAAGAATATAATTAAAAATGGAAATAAAAGAGTTGTTGAAGCAAGATTATCTGACGCCAAATTCTTCTGGGACAAGGATAAATCTTTTAATTTAATTAAACAGATAGGAAAATTAAAAAAGATAATATTTTATGATAAAATTGGAACTGTTTATGATAAAACACAAAGATTACAGAAATTATCATCATTAATATCTGATGATCTGAATACTAATAAAGACAAAATTCAAATAGCTGCATCAATTTCAAAATCTGATTTATGTTCTGATTTGGTAGGAGAATACCCAGAGTTACAAGGTGTAATGGGTAAATATTTTGCTTTATCCCAAGGTTTTGAAGAAGATGTTGCTAATGCTGTTAGTGACCACTATCTACCAATAGGAATTTCTTCTCCAGTCCCAAAGAAACCAGTAAGTTTTTCTATTTCAATAATAGATAAAGTAGATAGTTTGACTGGATTTTTTTTAATTGATGAAAAACCCACGAGTTCTAAAGATCCTTTTGCTCTTAGAAGAGCAGCTATTGGTTTACTAAGAATCATTATAGAAAATAATTTGAATATTAAATTAAGAGAAATTATCAGTTACTCAATAAGATTATTTGAAGATCAAGGGGTAAAAATTGAAAACTCAAACGCAGAAATAGATATACTTAATTTTTTAAAAGAAAGAATGAGGAACATCTTAAAAGAAAAAAAAATCCAAAATGATATTATTGAAGCCTCAATAAGCTCACATATAGGAGATAATTATTTAGATTTATATAAAAAGAATATTTTAATGAACAAATACATAAATAAAGAAATAGGAAAAAATGCTATAAACTCCTACAAAAGAGCTTTTAATATTATTGAAAAGACTGGAAAAGGAATCACAGGCAGACCAGACGCTGTTCTTTTTAGAAAAGAGGAAGAAAAACAATTATTTGAAAAAATAACCAATATTCTTAAGGATTTGACAGTTAAAGAAGATAAAAAAAACTATGAAAAGCTGTTGATTCAACTATCTGAAACTAAACCATTCACAGATAATTTTTTTGAAAATGTTCAGGTAAATGACGAAAATCATGATATAAAAAACAATCGATTAGAACTTCTAAAAATGTTTTGTAATACCTTTGATAAATTTATTAACTTTTCTAAACTTGAAGGATTTTAATGACACAAGTTATTTTTAGTTTTGAGGATAAAAAAGCCAATCAGATTAAAAACAAAAAAAATATTTTGGGTGGTAAAGGAGCCAATCTAGGGGAAATGGGAAGATTGGGTTTACCCGTGCCTCCCGGATTTACAATATCAACGAAAGTTTGCGATATTTTTTATAAAAATAAGAAAAAACTACCATTAAACATTATTAAAAATGTTCAAAAAGAACTAAAGAAGATTGAAAAAAAAACGAACAAGAAATTTGGAGACTTAAAAAATCCTTTATTAGTATCAGTAAGATCTGGAGCAAGAATATCAATGCCAGGCATGATGGATACAATATTAAATCTAGGATTAAATGATAAGACTGTTGAAGCCTTATCAAAGAAAGCCTCAAATGGTAGATTTGCTAAAGATAGTTACAGAAGATTTATTCAAATGTACAGCAATGTCGTTTTAGGAGTAGAAGGACATTTGTTTGAAGAAATGATCGACAATTACAAACTTACAAAAGGTGTTTTGTTAGATACAGATTTAGACGAAAGAGATTGGGACGGTTTAATTAAAAATTTTAAGGATTTGGTAAAAAAAGAAAAAAAAATAGATTTTCCTCAAGATGTTCAAAAACAGCTTTATGGAGCTATTACAGCAGTATTTTTATCTTGGGAGAGCCAGAGAGCAAAAACTTATAGAAAACTCAATCAAATTCCTGATCATTGGGGAACGGCTGTAAATGTACAAGCTATGGTTTTTGGAAACATGGGAGATGACTGCTCTACAGGAGTTGCTTTTACTAGAAATCCTTCTAATGGTGAAAATTCTTTTTTTGGTGAATTTTTAATTAATGCACAAGGAGAAGATGTTGTTGCTGGAACAAGAACCCCTCAGCACATTACTAAAAAAGCTCAAAAAAATTCTAAATCTAAAGAGCTATCGATGGAGGAGGCTATGCCTAAAGTTTACAAAGAGCTAGCAAAGGTATTTGTTAAACTAGAAAAACATTATAGAGATATGCAAGATATTGAATTTACAGTTGAAAACAATAAACTTTGGATGCTCCAAACCAGATCTGGTAAAAGAACTGCAAAAGCTGCGATAAAAATTGCGGTTGATATGGTAAAAGAAAAATTGATTTCAAAAAAAGAAGCTATACTTAGAATTGATCCAAACACACTTGATACATTATTACATCCAACTTTAGATGATAAAGTAAAAAAAGAAATTATCGCGTCAGGACTTCCTGCTTCACCTGGTGCAGCAAGCGGTAAAGTAGTTTTTTCCGCGGATGAAGCAGAAAGACTAAATGGCATGATGCAAGATACTATTTTAGTAAGGCTTGAGACATCCCCAGAAGATATTCACGGTATGCATGCAGCTAAAGGAATTTTAACTGCAAGAGGTGGAATGACCAGTCATGCAGCAGTAGTTGCAAGAGGAATGGGAAGACCTTGTGTTTCTGGTTCCAGTGAAATTACAATTGATTACGATTCAAAAAATTTTAAAGCTGGAAATGAAATAATTAATGAAGGAGATATAATTACTATTGATGGTGGCAGTGGAAAGGTAATGAAAGGTTTAGTTCCAACGGTACAACCAGAAATTTCTGGTTATTTTTCAACTATAATGAAATGGGCAGATAAATTTAGAAAATTAAAAGTTAGGACTAATGCTGAAACAGAAAAAGATAGCAAAACTGCTAGAAACTTTGGGGCAGAAGGTATTGGTCTTTGTAGAACTGAGCATATGTTTTTTGATGAGGAGAGAATTTTATCGGTGAGACAAATGATTTTATCTAAAGCAAAAGATGACAGAAACAATGCTTTAAACAAGCTATTACCTCATCAAAAAAACGATTTTAAAAAAATATTTAGTGTAATGTCGGGACTGCCAGTAACCGTAAGATTATTAGATCCACCATTGCACGAATTTTTGCCAAAAAAAGAGAAAGACATAGAAGAAGTTGCTAGATCTTTAAATTTAGGAGCTAAAGAAATAAAAGATAGAATATCAGAACTTCATGAGGAAAACCCTATGTTAGGTCACAGAGGCTGCAGGCTCGGTATCTCTTTTCCTGAAATATATGAAATGCAGTGCGAAGCTATTTTTGAAGCTTTAGTAGATCTTCAACAAGAAAAGAAAAAAACTGCGTTTGTAGAAATAATGATTCCACTAGTATCAACGGAAACAGAATTAAAAATATTAAGGGAATTAGTAGATAAAATAGCAAAAAAAACTAAAGCAAAACATAAAGTAAAATTAAACTACATAGTTGGGACTATGATCGAACTTCCACGAGCAGCTCTAAGGGCAAAAAGTATTTCAAAATATGCAGATTTTTTTAGTTTTGGAACTAATGATTTAACACAAACTACTTTAGGTATTAGCCGAGATGACTCAGGAAAATTCTTAAATGATTATATTGACAATAAAATTTTTGAAGTAGACCCCTTTGTAAGCATTGATCAGGATGGAGTTGGTGAATTAGTTACTATAGCTTCAGAAAGAGGCCGAAAAGAAAATAAAAAATTAAAATTAGGAATTTGCGGCGAACATGGTGGCGACCCTAAAAGTATAGAGTTTTGTTCAAGGACTGGATTGAACTATGTCTCTTGTTCTCCATTTAGAGTTCCAGTGGCCAGGTTAGCTGCTGCTCAGGCTGAACTTAGAAGAAGAGGTAGCGTTCATCAATAGAGACAAACGCCACCTCTGAAAATTATTAAATTGTTTTTGTTTTCTTTTTTAAGTGATTTAAAACTTTTCCAGCATTCTTACCTTCTGTAATCTTATATCCACTTGTACCGTTGGCATTTGTAGCTACTGACTTTCTTGATTTTTGTAGCTGCTGAACAAGTTTAGCTTGAGATTGTTGTCGGCTGAACTCGTTTAGCAAATGCGAATGTCTTTTTATCATACACATCTCCTTATTTTTTTATTCAACCTACTTTTAACTCATGTAGATGAGCCGCTTTTTAACCATGTGGATGGTATTTAGAATCTATTACGAAGCTTATACTTTTGTCAACAAAATAAAGTTTATTGGAATATTTTTAGACTTACATCAAAGGATTTTGCACTATGAGTAAGAGCTCCTATTGATATCCTATTTACTTTAGTATTTGAGATCTTTTTAATATTATTTAAATTTACATTACCAGAGTATTCTGTTTCAAATTTATTTCTGCATATTTTTAAGCATTTTTTTAAATTTTTAATTTTCATGTTATCAAATAAAATTCTTTTAAACTTTAAATCTAAAATTTGTTTCAATTGATTAATGGTTTCTATTTCAACAGTGACAATTTTTTTTGTTTTAATTCCTTTTTTTGTTAAAATTCTTAAATTATTTTCTGAACAAATATGATTATCTTTAATCATTATTTCATCACTTAAATTATATCTATGATTAAAACCACCTCCTTTTTTTACTGCGTATTTTTCTAGAAGTCTAAGTCCAGGAGTTGTTTTTCTTGTGCAACATATTTTTACCCTTTTATTAGATCTATTCACAAAACTCCTAGTCAAAGATGCAATTCCGGAGGCATGTCCTAAAAAGTTTAATGCAGTCCTTTCAGCATTCAGTATTGTTTTTACTTTAGCAAAAACAATAGCTAAAACTTTCCCTTTTTTCACTTTTGAACCATCCTTAACTTTTTTATTAAAAATAGTCTCTCTACCTGTCATCTCAAAGGCTAATTTACAGAAATCTAAACCTGCAATTATTCCGTTTTGTTTAGCAACTATCTTGGCTTTAGCTTTTTTATTTTTAAAACTTAAAAGATTTGTTGTTATATCACCTTTAGGTTTTAAATCCTCTTCCAGAGATTTTTTGACAACTAATTTAATATACCTTTGATTTAATTTTTGCACTGATCTAACGACCAATTTCGGTCATTCTAATTACTGATTTTCTAGCAGCTTCTATAGTTTTATTATCTAATACGATTTCATTATTTTCATTTTCTAGACAATCTAAAATTTTCTCTAAATCAATTTTCTTCATGTAAGGACACAGATTGCATGGTTTAATGAATGATACGTTTGGATTGTCGGCTTCTACGTTATCGCTCATAGAACACTCTGTTACTAACATTACTTTTTTTGGCTGATTTTCTTTAACGTATTTTACCATACCAGAGGTAGAACCTGCAAAGTCTGAAGCTTTAATAACATCCGGAGGACATTCTGGATGCGCAATAATCTTAATACCTGGATTTTGGGATTTTATTTCTTTTATTTCTTTTCCAGTAAATTGTTCATGAACTATACAAGTTCCTTTCCACGAAATAATTTTAACTTTAGTTTTTTTGGAAACATAATCAGCTAGATACTGATCAGGAAGAAAAATAACTTTATCAACGTTTAAAGACTCTACAACTTTGACAGCATTAGCTGAAGTGCAACATATATCTGTCTCAGCTTTAACATCTGCAGAGGTGTTAACATAAGAAACAACAGGTACTCCAGGATACTTTTCTTTTAACAATCTAACGTCCTTTCCTGTAATTGAACTCGCAAGAGAACAACCTGCCTGCATATCTGGCAAGTAAACTTTTTTATTTGGGCTCATTAATTTTGCTGTTTCAGCCATAAAATGAACTCCACACAAAATAATTTTTTCTGCTGATGTTTTTGCTGCTTCAACTGCTAAAGCAAGAGAGTCAGCCGCTATGTCTGCAACACCGTGGTAAATTTCAGGTGTTTGATAATTATGGGCTAGAATAATCGCGTTCTTTTCTTTTTTTAACCTATTTATTTTTTCAATTAATGGAGCATGAATCTTCCACTCAGCATCAGGTATAAATTTAGAGATTTTTTTATAAATCTCTTTAGAGGTGATTAAATCTTGTTGTTGTACAGACATACTTATTCTAATCTATCAACTTGAACTAAAATTGTCATTCATTTATTGTCGCATTATATAAGGCGGTCGTGCTGAAATTGGTAGACAGGCACGCTTGAGGGGCGTGTGGGTTTCCCGTGAGAGTTCGAGTCTCTCCGACCGCACCAATACCAACAAAATTCACGTGATTTGACTCTTAATCTAAAATCAATTTAAATATAAATATGCCTGGGAAACTAGTTAGCAGGATGTCAAAAAGAGAGTGTTACACTCTGAATGAAACAGACTCAATTAAAATGGCAAGCCAAGAACTTAGTGAAAAAAAAATTGGCTGTATGCCAGTTTTGGATAAAAACAAAAATGTTAAAGGAATAATTTCAGAAAGGGATCTATCTCAATTAATTTATAAAGAAAGATTTAATTTGAATATTCAAATTTCTGAAATTATGTCTAAAAATCTTGTATCTTGTGACCTAAATACTTCAGTAACAGAATTAATGGATGAAATGACAGAAAAAAAAATTAGACATATCTTAATAATGGAAGGCAAGAAACTTTTAGGTATTGTATCTATTGGCGATGTTGTGAACCACTTGATATCAAAAATAAAAGAAGAGAATAAAAATTTAAAAGATTATATCAATAGCTATTAACAATATTTGTTTAGATTTAGTAAAAATGAATTTTAAAAATATAAAAATTAATAAAGATAAAAACCTAGGCATACTTAAAATTAATCGCGAAAACTTTAATAATGCTTTGGATATTGAAACTTCTCAAGAAATTTTAAGAGGTCTAAAAGAACTTGAAAGTGATAAAAATATTAATTGTATAGCTATAAAAGGAAGTTCAACCTTTTTTTCACCTGGCGCTGACATAAAAGAACTAAAAGACTTTAACAGCAAATTGGCAAAAAAAAGAAAGCTTTTTAATAATTTTGATAAAATTTCTAAAATTAAAATACCTATTATTTCTCTTGTGGAGGGACATGCTTTGGGAGGTGGACTTGAGCTTTGTTTAATAACGGACTTTATCGTTGCCTCTTCTGAAGCGAAATTCGGTCAACCAGAAATAAACTTAGGTTTGATTCCTGGAATAGGGGGTACGCAAAGATTACAAAAATATGTTGGAAAATTTAATGCAAGTTATATTTGTATGAGTGGAGATATTATTACTTCTATGCAGGCTTACGAATTTGGAATTGTAAGCAAAATTGTTTCACAAGAAAAATTTGAAGAAGAGTCGATGGAAATAGCGAAAAAAATAGCAGAAAAACCAAAATCAAGTTTAATTGCAATAAAAAAACTAATGAGTTTAGACAAAAAAATTGAGTCAAATATAAAAAAAGAAAGACAAATTTTTTATAAACTACTAGATAGCAAAAACAAAAAAATAGGCATAGAGAGTTTCTTAAAAAAAAACTCTCCAAAATGGGAAAATTAAAAGATGGAATTTTTTCACAAAAATAAAAGAATTTTACTTATTATTTTGATAGTCCTTTTTATCGAATTAAGTGGTTATGGTATACTAGCTTCACTATCTAGATTGCTAAATGCATTGTAATCATTTATTAGCGAGTCAATGAACAAAAATCGTATAATAAATTTTTCTCTATTTCTTTTAATTCTTTCGATTGGATCGTTATTTAGGTTATATAATATTAATTTTGATGATTTTTGGTATGACGAAATATTAAGTTTTACAGCAGCAAATCCAAATTTTTCGATTACAGAAAGTTTCAGAATCCAAACAGAAATAGACAATACTCCTTACCTCGGAAGTTTTTTATTAAGGATTTTTTTTAATATTTTTGAATATCATCCAGATACAGCTCGGTATTTACCAAGTATTTTTAGTATAGCAAGTATATTTTCAACTGCATATCTAGCAAAAACACTTAAAAATAATTCATCATTTTTGTTTGTAGCTTTTCTAGTATCGTTTAATATTTTTCTTATTTCATATTCACAGGAGTTAAGAAATTATTCAATGCTTTTTTTCTTTTCTTCTTTAAGCTACGTATTTTTTATCAAATTAATAGAAAATAAAAAAAATCTTTTGATTTTATTCTTTTTTATCTTGTTTTCTTTTCTTCAGGTTTTATCTCATCCTATAAGCTTTATAGTAATAATATCATATTTTGTATATATTGCCCTCAATTTTGTATTATATAAAAGAAAAAATTTTAACTTAAACTTAGGAATAATAATTACTATTATTTTAAGTTTCACATATTTTGCATTTTATTTTAAAAATTATACAATTCACTCTTGGGATTGGATTAGTCAACCTAATTTAAAATTTTATACTAACTTTTATTTTTCAAATTTTTTTGGTTCAAGGTTGATGGGTTTAATTTTTTTAACATTATTTATCTACCTTATATATAAAAATAAAAAAATTTTTATAGATTTAGACAAAATTTCTATATTTTTAATAATCATAGTTCTATCTTACCTACTGCCTATTTCCTTCGGTTATATGTATAAACCAATTTTAGTTTCAAGGTATATAATATTTGTAATTGCACCTATCATAATTTTAATTTCGTATTTTTTATTTGAAATTAAAAACAAAAAACTTAAAAAAATACTTATTTTAATTTTGTGCTTGATTACAATTGGAAATCTCTTTACCGAACAAACCACTAAGCAATTTTTTCAAAATAGAATTGTTCATAAACCAGAATTTAAAAAAGCAGTTAATATTATTGAAAAATCTAGTACAAAAAAGTATTATTTTAAAATTAATAGTTACACAGAGAAAGCACCAGCTCCGGGCAGTCCAGAGACAATTGTAGCTTTATATAAATACTTTTCGTTACTCAACAAAGGCAGCACCAAAAAAATTATCTACTCAGATATAAAGGTATTAAAAAATGAAAAAATTTGGATAGTCTGTTTAACAGATTTACATGGATTTGATTGTTCTTTGCCTGAAAAAATTAAAAGCAAAAATGTTTTAAAAGATGTTAATTTAAATAGACTTAATTTAAAATTGATAGAATTATAGGTTTATTAATTTAACTTTAGTATTTTTAACTGTTATTTCTTTATCTTTAAATTCTAAATAATCAGGATTAAAAAGATTTACCAGCGCAAAAGGAAAAGGTTTATTGATAAGCACTTTACCGATTTTTTTATTTTCATATAAAAGTTCATCACCAATTTTTAATTCTTCGTTTGCAAAAATTGGAAGCAACCTCCTTCTTAATTTATTTTTAAGTTTCATTCTCGCAGTATTTTCCTGCCCAATAAAGCATCCTTTCTTAAAATCTATTGCTAGAAGTTGTTCGAAATTAGCCTCAAGACCAAAAAGTTGATCTTTCAAATTTTCTATTCCCTTGATTGGTATTCCGCAATAATAAGCTTTTTTAAAATAATTTTCATTGGTTACTATTTTCAAATTAAGTTTTTTAATTGTAAGGTATAATTTTTCTAGACTAGATAAAATTCTACTTCCAAGTTTTTTATTTCTTGGATCCAAAAAAACAGTGCTTTCTCTATAAATAATTGTTTCAGCATTTTTTTTTTCAATATTTTGAATTTCTTTAAATTTTTCCTCATGAATAACTCCCACTACATATTTCGAAGATAAATTTTTAATCTCAACTTTTGACCTTAATTTATACTTAGATAAAAAATCTATTATTTCTTGAGAAAATACATTTTCACAATCTAAAAAATAACCATCATTTTGTTTTATTACAAAAAATTCGTAAAGATACTTACCTTGTGGAGTAAAAATAGCAGAGAAAATTGAATTCGACGAACTTACCTTATCAATGTCATTGCTTAATATATTTTGAAGAAAATCTCTAGCATCAGCGCCAGAAACGGAAATTATACTCCTATCTTCTAAAATAATTATTTGATCTTTTTCCATATTTATGAGTTGTATTGTATAATATATTTATTAAATCATGTCTGATAATTTTAGTCTTATAATAAAAAATGGTTCTTGCTACATCGATGGTAAATTAGTTAGAACAGACCTTGGTTTATCAGGAAAAAAAATAAAAAAAATTGGTAAAATTGAATTAAATAGCTCAAAAGTTTTTGATGCTACAGATAAAGTCATTCTTCCAGGTATAATTGATACCCAAGTACACTTTCGCGAACCAGGGTCAACAGACGCAGAAGATTTAGAAAGTGGTAGTAGAGCAGCAGTATTAGGCGGAGTTACTTCTTTATTTGAAATGCCGAATACAAATCCACCTACTTCTAATTTAGTAGAGTTTGCAAAAAAACTTCAATTAGCAAAAGATAGAATGCATAGTAACTATGCTTTTTATTTCGGAGCAACTCCTGAAAACACAAATCAATTATCTCAATTAAAAAATTTAAAAGGATGTTGTGGTATAAAGCTTTTTGCAGGCTCCTCTACAGGTAATTTATTAGTTGATAAGGAGGCAGATATTGAAAAAGTAATTTCAAATAGCGATAGAATAGTTTCTATTCATTCTGAGGACGAAGAAATATTAAATTTAAGAAAAAAATTTATAATAAAGGGAGATGTACATTCACATCCAGAATGGAGAAACAGCGAGACAGCAATGTCTTCAACTCGTAGAGTTGTAAAAATTGCAGAGCGATATAATAAAAGAATTCATGTATTACATGTAACAACCAAAGAGGAAGTAGATTTTCTAGCTATGCATAAAAAAAATGTAACTTTTGAAACTACTCCTCAACACTTAACTTTCTACGCTCCTGATTGTTACGATAAATTAGGAACATATGCTCAAATGAATCCTCCTTTAAGAACAAAAGATCATTACGACAAGTTGTGGACTGCAATTAAAAATAATATTGTAGATGTGCTAGGCTCAGATCATGCCCCTCATACTAAAGAAAATAAACAAAAAGAGTATCCTAAATCCCCATCTGGTATGCCAGGGGTGCAAACTATTTTTCCAGTAATGTTAGATCATGTAAATAACGGCAAATTAACTTTAGAGCAATTGATTAAACTTATGTGTGAAAATCCATGTAGAATTTTTGGAATTAAAGACAAAGGTTTTATCAAAGAAGATTTTGATGCTGATTTAACAATAGTAGATATAAATAAAGAACAAACCATTAAAGACGAAATGATCGCAAGTAAGTGTGGCTGGACACCATTCAATAATTATAAAGTAAAGGGATTTCCTGTTGCGACAATTGTAAATGGTTCAATTGTGATGAAAAATGGTAAAATAATTTCAAATCAAGTTGGTAAACCGCTTGATTTTAAATTATGAGAAAATTGATATTTATATTTGTATTTATTCCAAACATTCTTTTTGCTGGAACTATGAAAGCGGTAGGCGTTAAAGGCAATGAAGCAAATGTTGATAGAGTTATAAAGGTTTTAATGTATGACAATTACTATCAACCAAATAAATTTAAGGTTAACAAAAACGAGACAATTAAATTCCTAGTTACAAATAAAGGCAAATTAGTCCATGAATTTAATATTGCTACTAAAGAAATGCATTTAAAACATCAACCTGAAATGATGAAGATGGTTGAAAATGAAATACTTTTAGCTGACAGGATTGATAAACAAAAAATGCATGAGATTTCAAAAAAAGATCACTCAATGGCTCACAAACATTCTAACAGTGTTTTGTTACCTCCAGGGGAGAGTGCTGAACTAATTTGGAAATTTAGCAATACAGTAGATATTGAAGCTGCATGTAACGTACCAGGTCACTATGAGGTTGGTATGATAGCTAAAATTGACAATATATAATTTAACTCTTTAAAATATTATTATCTTTTAGGTCCTGTTTAATTTCATCTAAGATAGCAGGATCATCAATTGTAGCAGGCATCTTGTAAGGCTCATTATCTGCAATTTTTCTTACAGTCCCTCTTAATATTTTTCCTGATCTGGTTTTAGGCAACCTTTTTACAATAATTGCAATTTTAAAAGCAGCTACTGGACCAACTTTATCTCTTACCATTTTAACACATTCAGAAATTATTTCTTTTTTATCTTTAGTGACACCTGCTTTAAGAGCTAACAAACCTATAGGTAATTGACCTTTAAGTTTATCAGCTATACCAAGCACTGCACATTCTGCTACATCTTTATGTTCTGCTAGAACTTCTTCAATTGCACCAGTTGAAAGTCTGTGTCCGGCTACATTTATAATGTCGTCGGTTCTTGACATTATCCAGACATAACCATCTTCATCTATATGACCTGCGTCATAAGTTAAATAATATCCTGGATAAGTTGACATATAATTTTCTTTATAACGTTTATCCGCACCCCAAAGGGTTGGGAACGTGCCTGGGGGCAAAGGAAGTTTAACAACTATATCTCCCATTTTGCCAGGACCAACCTCTTTACCTTCAGAATTTAAAACTTTTAAATCATAACCAGGAACTGGTTTAAAGGCAGAGCCATATTTAACTGGGAAAGACTCTATACCAGTACAATCTGATGTAATGGCCCAACTTGTTTCAGTTTGCCACCAATGATCTATTACTGGTGAATTTGAAAGTTTTTCAAACCATTTAATAGTATCTGGATCAGCTCTTTCTCCTGCAAGGAATAATTTGTCAAATTTACTTAAGTCATATTTTTTAAAAAATTCTCCATTAGGATCCTCTTTTTTGATAGCTCTTATTGCAGTCGGAGCAGTAAAAAGAGATTTAACTTTATGTTCTGAGATAACTCTCCAAAAAACTCCAGCGTCAGGAGTTCCTACAGGTTTTCCTTCAAACAAAACTGTTGTGCATCCGTAAAATAATGGAGCGTAAACTATGTAAGAGTGACCAACTATCCAACCTATATCACTTGCTGACCACCAAACATCATCTTGTTCAATGTTATAAATATTTTTCATTGTCCATTTTAGCGCAACAATGTGCCCTCCAATATCTCTAACGATGCCTTTAGGCAAACCAGTTGTTCCTGAAGTGTAAAGGATGTAAGCATAATCATTAGAATTCATTTTTTCACAATTAGCAGGCTTAACACCTTTAAGAGACTCTTCCCATGAAATGTCTATATCTGAATTTAGTTCTGCTTTATCTTTTTCTCTTTGAAAAATTATGCATCTGTCTGGCTTATGACTTGCAAGCTCCAAAGCTTTATTGACTAAAGGTTTATAATGAACCGTTCTTCCCGGTTCATAACCACAAGAAGCAGAAACAATTAATTTTGCTTTTGAATCGTCAATTCTACTAGCAAGTTCATTAGCTGCAAAGCCACCAAAAACAACAGAATGTACTGCTCCAATTCTACCACAAGCTAACATAGCTATAACTGCTTCTGGAATCATTGGCATATAGATAATGACTCTGTCTCCTTTGTTAACGCCTTGTTTTTTTAGAGCTCCAGCAAACAAAGCAACTTTTTCTCTTAATTCTTTATATGAAATTTTTTTTTGAACGCCTGTAATTGGACTGTCGTAAATTATAGCTAACTTGTCACCTCTACCTTTATCAATATGATGATCCAAAGCATTGTAGCATGTGTTGGTTATCCCGTCCTCAAACCATTTATAAAAAGGTGGATTTTTTCCATTTAATATTTTAGAAGGTTTTTTGTACCAAAATATGTCTTCAGAGATTTTTTTCCAAAATTCTTCTCTATTATTTATTGAAGAATCGTAAATTTCTTTGTATTTTTTAACCAAATCATTACCCCCAAAATTGTTAATTTATTTATAGTATTTCACAAATATCCCCAAAAAAAAATCAAAAAACCGCTAAAAACAACACTTTTTTTTAAAAAAAATGCTTCACTGTAACTTTCTTTTTTATTAAGGTCCCACCATATTATTTCGTAATGAAGCGAAAGTCATTATTGAAATAGTTTAATATATTAAACTTAAGTAGAAAACTAACAACGAGGGAGGTTTTCATGAGAAAATTAAGTCTTATTGCTTTAGCAGCAGTTGCCTTTTTAGGTATAACTAGCTCAGCTAACGCAGCGACTGCCCTATTGGAGACAGGAGATTTCGTAGGAATATCTTTCTGGCTAGTGTCAATGGGTATGATTGCTTGTACAGTATTCTTTTTCGCTGAAAGAGGAACTGTTGCAGCATCGTGGAGAACATCAATAACAGTAGCTGGACTAGTTACTGGTGTTGCATTTGTTCA
>MDTG01267942.1_pt1 | contig 18540 bp, 13 predicted proteins | sample 811421 | NCBI WGS metagenome assembly MDTG01 (sample SAMN05326645, study PRJNA326480) | marine metagenome | isolation source: seawater | place: Pacific Ocean: South East | collected 2011
GAACATCAGCGGGAAGGGAATGGCGCGATCCATGGCGCGCAGGATGTCGTCATGCAGCGTGTCGCCCTTGAGCGTGACGCGGAACACCTGAATTTCCGGCACCGCAGGCGTGGCGGGCAGGTTCAGCGTCTCGGGAGCGAGTTTGTGCGCCCATGTGATCTGATCCACCTCGCGCACGAAACGCTCGCGCAGCGCCGTGCTGGCGGCGGCCCCGTCATAGATGCGGGTCTTGGGGATCACGCGTTTGAGCGCGGTCTGAGTTGGATATTGATACAGCGTCATGGGTCGCGCACCACGATGAAGGCGATAAGTTCGAAATCCTCCAGCCCCGCGATGGTCTGGGTCAGGGCCGTGGTATGCCCGCCCGAGAACAGACTGTCGATATCACGTTCCTCCTTGACCTCGATCATCGAGCGGATGGCGTCGTTGAGCAGGTTTGAGTAGGTGCCCATCTTGCGCCCGTCCTGCGTTTCCGCGTTGAAGGCTGTGCACAAGTCGCGAATGGGCTGTGTGACGCCCTTGCAGCCCGACCGGATCAGATCAAGCAGGCGTTTGACCTGTGTCTGGTCCGCGATGATCTGGCCGTCCTGACCGATGTAGATCAGGTAATAGGGATGCAGGCGGTTCTGCTGGCCCACGTTCACGCTGTCATGGATGTTGCGCAGCGTGAAGATCACGCCCGGGTGCAGGCCGCGCTTGGGGTCCGACGGGATGACCGTGTGCAACCCATGCGGCATGCGCGGCAGGTCATCATGGGTCTTGAGGTAGTTGAGCAGGTCCATCCGGAAGTCGTTCAGGCCCAGGTCGGTGATGGAAATGCCGGTCTTCACGTCCTCAAGCTCGATCACCTCGTTCTGAAGGCGCTGAAGTTGGTCCTTGCGGTAGGCGACGTCCGAGCTTTTGGAGGTGAGCACGTTATCCTCGCCGGTGCCCGCCATGTCGACGATATGCATCCGGTTCTCGACGCGTTCCTTGAGGTTGATGTATTCGTCCAGGCTGATGTCGGGCCAGTAGTTGGACAGCTGGATCTGGGTGTTGGGCGAGCCGATGCGGTCGATCCGGCCGAACCGCTGAACGATGCGCACAGGGTTCCAGTGGATGTCATAATTGATCAGGTAGTCGCAATCCTGAAGGTTCTGCCCCTCGGATATGCAGTCGGTGCCGATCAGGATGTCCAGCTCAGCCGGATCATCGGGCATGATCTTGTCCTTCTCCTTGGCACGGGGGGCAAAGAGCGTCAGGACGGATTGGAAGTCATAGTATTTCTTGAGCGTGGTTCGCGGATTGCCCGATCCGGTGACAATGCCGCTGTGAATGTTCTGCGCCTCGGCGAAATGTGGCGCGAGCTGATCGAACAGGTAGTTCGCGGTATCGGCATAGGCGGTGAAAACGACCACCTTGCGGTTGCCGGGGTTCAGAGGGTTGGCCATCTTTCCGGCGATCTCGGCAATTAGATGCTGAAGCTTCGCGTCGTCTTCGGGCGTGACCTTCTCCATCTCGGCAATCAGGCCATCGATGATGATCTTGTCGACCGACAACTCCTGCTTCCAGGCCGTGACGTCCATATCTGCCAGATCAATCTTGATCTTCTTACCTACAGAGAAATCGGCGAAGTCGTCATCCTCGTCCGCAACAGCTTCCAGGTCGATGTCCAAATCCTCGACCGTCGCTGCACCGCCGGAAGCCTCGAACTGGGCAATGGCATCCAGCGTCCGGCCGATATTGCCGGACAGCGCGCCAAGGGTCTTACGGAATGCATGGACAGAGCTTTCCAACCGCTTGAGCAGGTTGGTCGTCATCAAGGCTTGCAGGCTCTTCTCGCGGTCAGCCTGTTTCAGCGTGCCTTTGCCGCCCTCCGTCTTGGTGTCATAGAGGTCTTCGTATTTTTTCAAACGACTGGGCTGGATATAGTTGACCGGTGCATAGACGGCCATTTTCAGGTCGCTCAGCTGGGCGAATATCTCATTGAAGCCGATGACGTCGTCACGGTGCGTGATCGGCAGATGATGTGACAACGGCTTCAGTCGCGTTGGAAACTTGCCGATGTCCGCCGTGTCGTAGAAGGTTTCGATATGCTTGCGGGATCGCGCGATCGTCACCGCATCGAGCAGCTCAAAGAAATCGAAATCCAGTGCCCTTAGGATGGAGGCTGGCGTCCTTTGATCCGGGGGTAAGTTGGACCAGACGTTAAACGCAGTCTGCGCGCGACGAAATATCTCTTCCACGCTGGTCTTGGTTTTCAGGTTCTTGCTCAGGGCATCTGAATGCCCTTCATAGGCAAGCGCCAGTTGGTTTCTCAGATCTGTGAAACGATTGTTAACCGGCGTCGCCGACAACATCAGGACCTTGGTCTTGACCCCGGCCTTGATCACCTGGTTCATCAGACGTTGGTAACGGGTTTCGCGATCCTTGTAGACATCGTTGTTCCGGAAGTTGTGGGATTCATCGATGACGACCAGATCGTAATTGCCCCAGTTCACACGATCGAGCCGCATCCCGAATGACTCGCCAGACGTTCGTGAAAGGTCCGTATGGCACAACACGTCGTATCGAAACCGGTCCTTGGCGAAAATGTTGGTGGTCAGGTTTGCATTATAGTTGCGCCAGTTGTCTGCTAGCTTTTTCGGGCACAGGACCAGAACGTCCTTGTTGCGCAGTTCGTAATACTTCACCACCGCCAGAGCCGTGAAGGTTTTGCCCAGCCCCACACTGTCGGCCAGAATGCACCCGTTATAAGTTTCCAGCTTGTTGATAACGCCGACGGCGGCATCTCGCTGGAAATTGAAGAGCTTCTGCCAAACAAGACTTTCAAGATAACCGGTTCGATCCTTAGGCAGAACGTCCTCATCGATCTCGCTCAGGAAGTCGCTGAACAGGTTGAACAGAATCATGAAGTAGACCCGTTCGGCAGGATTCTCCTGGTACACGGACTCGATGTGCTCAAGGACTTCGGCCGTGACATCTCGCAGCTTTTCCTCATCATTCCAGATCTGGTCAAAGAGGTTCAGGTAGGTCTGCGCAAACTGGGGCTCATCCATGACCTGTGTGTAGCTTGAGACCGCATCCCCGCGCTGATACCCGAGGTCAACAGCGGTAAACCCTGACAGCGGCATATAGGCCGCACCGGTCTCGGACCGCTGCACATGTCCGAACTGCTGCATCGGTGCTGATGTGACGTTCGACTTGAAGCGCGCCTTTTTGCGGATCCAGTTGGCACATTCCCGCGCGACCGCCCGTTGAGTCATCTTGTTCCGAAGCTGAATCTCAAACTCGCTGCCTGAAAGCGTTTCTGCCGCTCGCCCTTTGGGAATGAAAAACTCACGCTTCTCCTTCTTGATGCGGTCGATCGCACCGTTTGGGGTAAACGTCGGTGTGGTAAAAATGAACTCGAACTCTTTTAGTTCACTCAATTCCGTTTTCAGGGCATCGAATGCGTAAATAGAGAAGCACGCGGCGGCGACCCGAAATTTCGACGCGCCGGACAGCTCGCTTTTCAGATCATCTCCCAGCAGCGTGGTTGTGTTGTCGACAATCCGCAAAAGTTCCCCCATAGGTCATATGTTCGGAAATGATGTCACACTAACTCTCGCGGCAGAATGTGCAACGCTTTGAAAATAAATGCGCAAAGCTGTTTACACTGCCAAAAAGAATAACTCGGAGCCTTGGGCGAAGCCAAGCGTCAGCCCTTCTCCAAGCATTCGGCCATCGGCCGCCCCATCACCTTAATCCACTACCTAAGCCCAGACTAGGATCGTAAGCGCTTCTAAAGCCTTGGTTTTTATTTGTTTAATGATTTAGAAGTGGTCAGGCTGTACTAGTTCCGGCCAAGCCTGAGCTCCGTTGCCTACGACCAGATCGTGTTTTCTTTGGCTGTGCCCTCGCGGCTTCTGCGTATCCCTGTAGCGCGCCTGTGTAGGTCTGCACCGCAGTCTCGAATTCCTTGTCGCCCATGGAGATCGCCGCGGGTGCTGCAGGTTCTGAATGCTCGAGGGTGATTTTCTTCGGCCTGTTCGAGACTGGCGCTGCAGCAGGAGGATAGGGCAAGGAATGCCCCTGCCGTGCTTTGTCGATCTCCTCAAAATGCCGGTCCGCATAGTAGCGGATGTGATCCGCCTTGATTGGATATTGCCCCTCAGGCAGGACTAGGACCTTGTCGAGCGGGAAACGCAGCAATTCAGCGGGGGATACCAGCGCCCGTTCTTCCGAGCGACGGCTGATATTTGCACTTTCCGAGAGCTTGCGCACGGTTGCCTGTGATCTGGTCTTGCCCACGATCGTGCGTTTGCCGAGGGCTGCGGACAGCACGTCTGCGGTGCGATCATCCTGCGGGGTCATGTAGATCTGCACACCAGCACCGGCCTGCAGCGCGCGGCGGTCGGTTTCGCCGTAGATGCCCTCAAGACCGGGGATCGACTGCGAGATGATAAACAGCCGCCCGCCATAGGAGCGGATCGTCTTTATGCTCTGCAAGACCAAGGGTTGTTTGCCCAGTTGGTCGAATTCATCCATCAGGAACATGACGGGATGTGCCTCGTCCGGTCCGGGATGCGCGCGCTGCAGACATGCGATGGCATCGGCGAACAGGAGCCGGATCAGGGGGGCCAGTGTTTTCAGGTGCTCCGGCTGCACGACAATATAGAGCGACTGTGGCTCTCGTCGGAACGTCCCGAAGTCGAAATCGCTTGCCTGTGTCGCTCGGTCCACCGCCGGATCGAGCCAAAGTTCCAATCCAGCCCCGCGGATCACACTGACATAGGAATCGAGAATCTTGTCCACTTCGTCGGCCATGCTCAGGAAAATCTCTGCCACCACCGGGTTTGCAGTCTGCATCGCGGCCCGTTTGTAGAATTCCTTTTTATTGCCGCCGCCAGTCATGATCCGCAGCGCCTCACCGATCGTCGGCTTTCCGGTCTCGATGGCATAGAGGCAAGACGCCACGAACAGGCTGCGTCCGGCCTGGAAAAAGCTCTGCGCGTTCACGCTTTCGACGATGAGGAACAAGTCCGCCATGGTGTTGACGGCGGTGTATTGCTGCTCGGGGCTGGGCAGATCGGCAATGCGCTGGAGAGGATTGAACCGGTGCGTGCGGGTCAGGACGGGCCCGTTCTTGCCCTCGGGCTGAACGTAGTCATAGGGCGAAAAGTACCAGACCTGATTGTTCAGCGCCTTTTGGCGGTGGATGGATGTCTTCTCGAAATTTTCGCCCTTAACGTCGAGGATCACGGCACTGCCCTGGAAGTGCAAAAGGTTCGGCAAAACGAAGCCTACCCCTTTGCCCCGGCCCGTTGGCGCGATCATCATTGCGTGTGGGAAGCGATCTGGCGTGGCCGACACGAAAGGCGCGCGGGACGCAGGTGACCCGAGCTTGCCGAACAGAAAGCCGTTCTGGGAAAGAGACGCAGACATACGGTTGCGGCGGAGCTCGGGACGCGACTGGAAATGCGCATCATCATAATCGGTGAGCGACCCGCGATGAACGGATGTAGCTCCTGTCGCCGCCAGAAGCAGGGCAGGAAGTGCCGTGATGAGCCACGCAGTATGTTCCACCGCAGGGTTTGCCTTGACCCGTGGATCAGACAGATTGAGCAGCCAAAGTTCGAAAATATCGAACCCACCCAGGTCTTCGCCAAATCGAGCCATCAGATAGAGCGTGGCGATCGCGGCACCGATCCAGGTGCCAACACCGAGACCGAGCAGGATGGCGATTGGATACCGCCAACGGCTTTCCATTGCATGCAGCATGTTTTGAATCCTCTAGAGGCCGTAATCGCCACTGGTATCGTCCCGGTCGCGCCCCCGCACCTCGGCGCGCTCGAAAGCCTCGATCCGGGTCCGGTAGGTGGCGGCTGGTTCGCTGTCGCGCCCGGTAATGTCATCACCCGCATCCACTGCGGCGATGGCCTTTAGCTCCGAGAACACGGCTTGTCGCAGACCGGGGTCTTCGATGCGGTCCATGAGCGGATCGATCCGGCCAGCGGCCAGCTGATCCATATCCCCGTCGCGCAGGTCTTGCCGCACGTCGGAGATCAGCTTGTCCAGCGTGGCGATGTCGGCAAGGCGACTGCCCTGCCCCGCGTCAAGAATATCCTGACGCGCCAGATCCGCCAAAAGATCACGATCCATGTGCAGCCCCGCAAAAACATCACGCGCGCGCGCCTGCAGGTCGCGTTCGAGCCCAAGCCAGTCCGAGCGCTCCTGGGCGTCCACTGGGCGTGAGGCTTCGAGTTGCGCCTCGCTGCGATGGGGTGCGGTGAAACGGGCAGCGACTTCTTCGATGCTGCTGCCCGCCTCCTCGAATCGTGCCTCCATCGGTGCCAGAACGCGCGCCAATTCCGCTCTGAAACGACCCAGTGCAGCATCCGCCTCAACGACGAGCGGATTGCCCTCCTCTGCTGCCCGTGCTGCCAGCCCCGCAATCCCCTGAACTCTGTAGGGATCGCGCTCGGGCGACACCGATGAAGAATGATCCGCAAGAAAGTCGCGGCCCAGAAGCCTGCCCATTTCGCGGGCCTTCCCCGCAAAGAGCTGTTCCAGTTCGACCTTTTCGGCACCGGGAGCCATGTCCTGAATGGCGCTCCACGCGGTGTCGGCTTCCGCTTGCAATGTCTCGCGGGCGGCGATCAGACGACCGATCACATCCGCTCCGGCAGCGGGGATATCAACCCCTTCGGCAAACCCTTCTTTCACCGGCATTCCTTTCATCAAGTTGGTGGCGGCAAGCTCCGCGCTCTCCGCGATGCGCCCCATCCATCCATTCGGAGGGGTGTCGGCCTCCAGGCCCATCCCCGCAAGTTGCGCCAGCTGCCGATACCCCTCGGCGTGCCTGCGCATCTCGGCCTCTCGCAGAACGCGGCTTGCAGGATCCAGCGGGGCAACCACTGGCTCCCGCCCCTCCTTGCGGGCCGCCTGCAAATCAGTGTCCCTCGGGGCGTTTTCCATGATGCCACGCGACAGACGGGAAGAGGCGTTCAGTACCAGCCCGTGCTCGCCCGCGATCTGCGCATGCAGCTCGCGCATCATGTCATAGCTGATCTCGGAATGGCGGCTGATCGAGAGGAACTTGCCGTCCTCCATCCCGACCTTGTCGACAAGAACATGGGCATGCACATGGTCTGTGTTGCAATGGAGGGCCGCCACATACCGATATCGATCCCGGTAATCCCCGCCGAACACCTCCTGCGCCCATTCGCGCGAGATGGCTTCCGCCAATTCCGCCTCGGTTCCCTTGGGAAAGGACAGGATGATGTGATCGGTGTGACCCCGTTTCGGCGCCCCGCACCAGGAAGCACTCCAATCGGCAATGATATTTTCCATGCCGCGCTCGCCAAAGGCACGATCGATGCCGATCTGGTTTGACCAGGCTGCGACCCGCGCCTCGTCGCGCAGAATGTATTTCATCTGTCGGCGTAACTCTTTTGGCGAATGACACCCGCCCGTGCCGACCCGCTTCACCACGCTTTGCGGCACCCGCAGCGCGTTCCAGGACATTGCCGCAACTGCCCCGCCGGACGTGCCACGCCGACGGCCCGACGATACGCGCGCTTCGCCTGCCATGGCTGCAGACCGCCGCCCCACATGAGGCAGAATCTCGCCCAATACCGCCTGCTGGAGGGTGCGTGTTTCAGCCATCGCGCTGCCCCTCCCCAACGTCCCGAAAATCGGACACCCGGACGAAGGACCCGCGCAGCGAGGCCGCGCGCAAAGCCTGCACGGCCCGGGCAACCTCTTCGGCCCGATCCGCAAGCCGACCGACCATTGCCGCGTCGCGCGCGTTCCACCGCAGCTTGCCCGCATGGGCAAGCTTCAGCATCTGGACAAGATTGCGCGCCAAGGCATTGAGCTGATTGGCCGACGCCTTGAGCGCCGTGACCTCGTCCCGGCGAAACGCGACAATGCCGGATGAGAGACGGATCATGTGCCGGAGCAAACCCGACGTGGTCATGCCAGTCTCAGCCACAAGCGCCTCGAATGCTTCGGCCTCACGGGCGGACACCCGAACCTGCAGCACGCGGCCCTTTGTGGTTCGATCCGTCACCACACCGCGCGCCCGCACGCGGGCGACAGTGGGTCGGGAGCAGCCAACACGCACGGCGATCTCCCCATCGCCAAGCCCTTGAGCGGCAAGCCGGAGAACCTCCTGTCGGGCTATGGTGGAGAGGCGTTTCGACATGGGCGGCAAGATTTATCATTAGATAGTTTTTGTAAACACGAAAACTCTAATGAGTCGCCGCACAAGTTTTGTCATACACAATACCGTTCCTGTCAACGTCCCTTCGGTCCGTTGTCGCACCTTCGGTGATCAGCAGGCAGGGCCTTGGCCATGCCTGCTGTAAACCCCACGCGACAACGAACAGACCGAAGGGACACCGCCTCCCCCGCGCCGCGATCCGGGACCCCGGCCCGGATCCTGAACAGGCGCGGGAATGACGTCGGCGCAGCCGACACGATATCCCTTCATTGGCGTTGAATGCTCAAAGGGGTTCTCCCGGAAGGAGAAGAAGACCTTGTGGGATTGGAACGCCTGCGCAGCACCGTGCGTATTACGTCGGCGCTGATACGGATAGTCGATGGTCAGGTGACCCGACACCTCGAAGGCTGATGGCAGCATTGGGAAATTGCCACAGCGACGCGATGGCGAAAAGGATGGACGCTGCAATCACGGTCGGCGTGAGTGACCTGCTGACCAATTGACCGAACGCGTACGCAGATGATCGCCAAAACAGCACATCGCCACAGCAGATACACATCTGTCTGACCCAAAGGTTGAACGTCTGTATCGCGCAAGGTCTGGACGCCATCCCGAGGCATCGCCATAACGGCACAAAATATACGTTATGGAGACATTGAATGCTTGTTGTGACGGCCATCTCCGCGAAGGGCGGTTCGGGAAAGACAACTCTCATACAGATGCTTGCGTCCGCCATGCTGGCACGCGGCCGCCGTGTGCATGTCATGGATGCGGATGCTGACAAGCAGATCCTCGAATGGGAATCAAAAAGCGCGCGCGCCGACTTCGGTGATCTGCCACGCCTTCCATGGCCCACGGGCTTGACCGTGGCCGATGCCCCCGAGACCGTTGAAGGCCTTTACCACGCGCTGGACAGCTTTGAGGCTGAAGGTGTTGATCTGGTTCTGATCGACACCCGCCCCGGCGAGCACCCCGACACCGAAACACTGGCGCTGGCCTGCGACATGATCCTGGTGCCGGCCGTGCCGGTACAATCGGATTTCGTCGCGGCCCTGAAAACCCTTACATGGGTTATACGCATGATCGAGACCCTCGGGCCGGATGACCCCGCCCCGCTGTTTTCAGCGGTATTGATGAACGCGGACAAACGCGCGATCGATTTCGTGACCGCAGGAGATGACTTTGAGCGTGATGCGGCAAGACGCAGGGTTCACCGGCAGGACCTTGAGGTTTTCGAGGTGATTTCAACCCTGCCACTTCTGCCCACGCCGGTGCCCCATCTCACTGCGATCCAGCGCATGCCGCTGACCGGACCGCTGGGATATGTGCGGGACATTTATGAACAAGATCGTCGTCATCGGTTGCAAGCGGGGCATCTTTCCTCAGCCCTGACACTGTGCAGCGATGTCCTTTGCGACATCGAGGCCATGGTGGACGCTGCCAATGGTTAGGAAGATTCCAAACCGGTCCGGGACCGCTGTCTCGAACGAAGACAGGCTGGCGCGATCGCGGCAGTTCGCCACGAGCGCCACGAAATATGCCGCATTCAATCAGAGTACGGCGGCAGCGGTCGCGACAGAAGGCCCAGCGGCAAATTCAGTGGACAAGAAAGAACCCCGGAAAGGGGAAAAGGCAGCCTCGGCTGAAACGGCGCGCATCAACCCAGGGGTATCCACCCAGCCGTTGGCGGACGATGCTTGCAGCAATAGCACCGAAGCGCAGTCTCGAACCTATTACGTGCGCATCGGGGCTGAGGATCAGGCACGGATTGATGCGCTGGCAGAACGATCTGGCCTTGACCCGGACTACGTTCGGCGTGCCTTGATCAAAGCGGTTCGCGCCCGCATGCAAAACCTGCGCGACACCGCGACCTGGCATGAGGTTGCCTCCGCTGCACGACCACGCCTGGCCGAGTCCAAAGGCACTGGTGCCCCCTTCATGAAATCGATGATCAGGCTCGACGCCGCCCATATGGCGGCGTTGCAGACAAGCATTGATGACCCGCTCAACGTCTATGGGGTGACGCTGCTGTTATCCGCCTTCGGTAAGGCGCTGCTGCACTCCGAGATCGAAGAGCTCGCTCAAAAGATCAGCGGCATCGAAGCCCGGGCAGCGCGTCCTGATCCAGCGTAAAGGCATCGCGTGCGGTCACGACAGCAATCTGACCGCCCGCCTCGATCATATCGATGAGCTGTGCCCATTCGGCAGGATCAGCATCCCGTTGCGTTGCGATCCCGTCCTGCACTGAAAAGGCAGCCTGCTCTCCGGTCGCCGCGAGAAAGACAATGCGTTGTGGCGCTTTGTCATCGCTGTGACGCGACAAAAAGTACGCATGGCTCTCGTTTGGGTTGTAGACACGGTCAGGATCGCAAACTAAGAGCAAGGTCCCGTCGTTTGCAGTCGCAGCATAGGTCTCCAGCCCTCGCGACAAGCCGATCTCCCACTCGGCAGCGACAGCCGATGAAGCCGCGCCCAGAAAGAGCGCAATATGTAGAGGCCTGTAAAGCAAGTTACTAAACTCCGTTTTGTGTTGGCCAAGCATATATAGGGACAGGCAGATACCTGCCACCTGATTACTGCGGCTCCGACCAAATGGAGGTCAGGAGAAGAGCATGAAGAAGTATGCGGGATACCCCGTCGAAGTCATTTGGACGACGGTAAACGGTGAAGACGTCGAGGTCGGCGTCGTATTCCAATGGAGCTGCGGCATGCGCCGTACCAGATGGTCCGATGACTTTGATCAGGCGGACGGCGCGAACCTGAGGTACGAGCCCTATGAGGACGCGGGATAGACCGCCTCCAGCCCTAAAATGCTCGCAAGCGACCGGAGCAGGACACGATTGTGATCCGGGCCAATGACACCGAGAGAGGGAACACGCGGGGCAGAGATCGTTGCAAAGGCGACGACGGTTTGTAACGCTGCCAAAGAAGACCGATAGGAGACCCATGAGATGAAAGAGATTTTCAACGTTGGCGAGACAATCTTGCTGGACGGCGCGCCGCTTGCACTGGTGACCCCCGATGGCGTCAAGGCCTGGATCGAAGACGGCGTTCAGCACAGCTTTCGCTATGACCAAGTGCGCGATCCGCTGAGCGGCCAGATGAAATACCGCCGTCTCTACGAGAAGAACGGGTCGGATATGCCGTTCGTGCTGGTAGGCAACCCTGACAGTGAAGAAGGCGCGCACGTTATTCTGTTCGACCAGAAGCCAGACGCATAGCCCTTCTGAATCTTATGCCAGGTGGCGAAGACTAAAGCCCCTCGGCTTCGCCCGGCGGCAGCGTCCGCCTTGCAAGAGGGATGCAGACCCGTCAGGGCTGAAAGCGGATCGTGAAGGCGACCATGTGGCAAACGTCTTGGGATGGCTCAGGATGAGACAGGCCAAGACGTATTGGCACAGGAATACAGCAAGGTCAGAATTCAGGGCGGAGCCTCAGCAGCCCGGCCCCGCTTACGGGGCTTGCCCATGTCGAAACCTTCACCATTACAGTCACGCACATCGCAGCATGGAAGCCTATTTCGCAGGTGCAGCATCGTGTTCGGCCCAAAGCGGAAATTGACCTCTGGCTCGAGATGCTGCGGTTGCAACCCGCATAGCCGCCGTTCACGACAGGCGCAAAGCTCGCGGCATATGCGACTATGATCAATTTTTCTTGGCTCTTGTTTGAAAGTCACCATCAATTTGGGGAACTTCTTTCTCCAACTTGCGAAGAATTTCTTCGCCTACTTCGGGCCCCTTAAAATGAATCCCGAGCTCAGATGTTTGATCCTCATCACTCACCGTAGCCGAAGCCCAATTGAGACTCGTGACAACTGCATTGTCTTTGTCCCATATTAGGTACTTACCGTGGATGGGTGTACGCTTCTTTTGCGGATCCAAATGCACAAATTTCACACCCTTTGGCTCGTACTGCTTTCGCAGTGCGGTTACGTCGCTTCGAAACTGAGGTTTTCGGATCATGCTGTAGATCACGCGCATGTCTTCAACGTTTTTGGCTGCATTGGCAGCCGCCACCAGCATCGCTTGCTCTGCGGTTGAACCAAATCTGTGTGAACCAATAATTAGACGTTTCTTGGCCTCAGTGGCAGCTCTTCGAATTATTGCTGCATGTTCATTCGCAAGTACGAGTTTTAGCTTTACACCTACGTTTTCAGTAGGAAGAGAGGTAGAGATAGTGGCGTCGCCCCAGCGGTTCAACGATCCAAAAAAGGACACCAGATCATTGGAGAGCTTCGTCCCTTGCGAAGTTCGCCGAAACACCGCAGCGATTTGGGCAACGAGAGCCGGATGCCTAATCATGTAAGAAAATTCAACAGCGTTAAAGGGGGTTGAGAGCCAATTGCAAGATCCAAGGATAGAAACGTAGTTGCCCATGCCATCGTCCGCGATCAAAAATTTGGTATGGCAAGTGATGGAATCCTTGTGGATTTTTATGAGTTTCGAGTAACGGGATGAGGCAGCCCGCATTGATAGCTCTTGTGCTCTGGCGCCGTGCTTCGCAGCGTCATCGCCGGCGGCCCCGTAGAGCAGGTCGACGCTCACACCGCGCTCGGCGGCACGCTCAAGCGTAGGCCAAAGTTGGTCAACGTTGCCGATGTCGATGAAAGTTGAAAGGACTACTATTCTTTCGGTCGCAGCATCAACAACCTTTTCAAAGAGTGCCTTTTGTCTGCTGCCGCCGACTACTAAGTCATCCACATTCCACGGTACCGTCAGTTCTGGCAGATCCATACTGTGGGGCTTGTCATGTGGCCGAGACTTTAAGTCATTGCCCCTGCGGCGGGCGTTGACGATTTTGGCAATTGCCTTTGCATCTTTTTCGGGAAGGTTTGGTAGCGTTTCATGGCGAACCTCAACAAAGCCCTCCCTAACGTCTATCGAGTTTGGATCTACTGACCGAACTGCTTCGTTTGGCCTCAGCCTCACAGCTTCAGTCAACCGATCGTAAATCGTGTCATAGTGGCCCCTAGAGTCCATTCTTTTTGTGGGGTGAACGAGCAACCCACCTTCTAGTCGGCTGTCCTTCAACGGCACGAAGCGAACGTCGCTTGTTCGAACAATGCCATCAATTAAAGGTAAAAATACTGTATTGATGGGCCTGGGTCGAATTTCCTCCTCGACCCTTGGTTCTGTCCCTGAGGCGATGATGTCTGCCCCGAGCCCTGTTGCGCGAAAACGACCAATTTCATTTTCGATCAAGAGTTCCACAAGGCCAGCGCGCATTAAGCGCGACATGGTTGCGGTCAATACCTGTTCATTGACTGACAACTGACTGCTCAGTTCGCGCATTGAAGACGGTTCACGGATGAGTTTCAGGAGGACCGCTTCATGCATCACCGTCCAACGTTGTTGTCGCGCTACAAACGCTCTGAAACGCCACCTAACTGCAGGTAAGAAAACAGTCTGCATTATCCAAATTTTCCCGGTTCTAGAATACGAACTCCACCGCTCAATACTTTATCTCTGTCACGCAGCTCATTCACCAAGTCCCGAACAAAAGCCCATTTAGGATTATTCCCTTTCGGGTTTATTCCTTTCGAGGCGAGATCCATGAAGGTCAAGCTACTCACTATAATCAGCTTGTATTTGGCGCGGCTGATCGCAACGTTCATCCGGCGACGGTCTCGAAGGAAACCGAGACCGCCCCCACCTACTCGGGCATTGTTCCGAACTAAGCTCAAGAGAACAACATCAGCCTCACTACCCTGAAAGGCATCTACGGTCCCTACAAACCCCAAATCGTCCCGAACCGGTCGAAAGCCTTTCGGCCCTCCGCCATTAGGATATTCTTTGAGTAGTCGTTGACTAATCAATTCCACCTGACCTCTGTAGGGTGAAAGAACTGCCAACGACGGCAATTTCCCATCTAAAGCGCCTCCTTCGAGGCATTTGACCGCCCGAATAACTTCATCGGCTTCACTTGGATTGGACAGCGACTTACCCTGACGCTTCTCGTAGTTTTCTATGCGATCCGTGCTCTGCAGGCTAGGGAAGTCGATGACAACTATCGGTTCCGAAGGAAAATTGCCGCTAATTTTGACGGGTGTCTCTCGGGCTCCAGTAGATGTAGCCGTTTTGAGATCGCCACCATAGAAGACGTTAGATACTATCTCTGCTATTGTAGGGTCCATTCTACGTTGTTCAGTAAGAGTCACAGAAATCCGCCGGTGTTCTGTGCCGTTTTGCTCGATAGCCCTTTCATCCTCTTCAACCATCGTTCTAAACGGTTCTAGTAGCCGATTTGCTCTACTGATTGTTGCCTGGAAACGCTCATCATCCTCAAGAAGTGCCCGTAAGAGCGGCAAAATCTGGTCTGTATCGGTCGAAAAATTCAATCTACCTTCGGCCATTCCCAGCAGCTTCTTTGCAACCGTTGGCTCAAATCGTCGCGCTATTTCTTCAGCTTTGTGTGGAGGAAGCTGATTGTGGTCACCAATCAAGATCTTTCTTGGTGCGAGCGGCAACGCGCCTGCCAATTCTGGCCCTAACGCCCGGGCAGCCTCTTCAACGATTAACCAGTCAAACTCTTCTGCATCTTCTGCGAAATCACTGATTGTCAAAGAGTTTAATCCTGCGACCACTACGTTTGCAGACTGCAGAATTAGATCTCCAATTCGTGAAACCGCTGGGTGTCGTGCGTTTCCAGCCGCTTCGGTAGCTTCTAGCGTCTCCTTTAGAGACAGCTGAAAATTTCTAAAACTACGGAGCTGGAGCGCTTCGCTCTTACACAACCTCGACAATACATTTTGAGCTTCATGATCTAAGTCCGCGAAGCGCTCGTCGTCATTTCCAATTCTGATTATTGTAGCATCGTCAGGAATCACCGTTCTAAGCTCGTCTTGAATGTTCTTCAGTGCTTCATGACCTTGAGCGGTAACGAGTATTCGCGCATCGGGTTTACTTTTTAATATCTGCTTAATCGCGCGGGACACCAGGAAAGTCTTTCCCACTCCTGGCGGGCCAACCACATATACGTAAGGCTCCGTATTGGAGATTAGATCCAAGGCGCGGCGTTTTGGTTCATCCAGATCGCTGTCAGGCTCACCGTCCAGTTCGCTCGCGGATCGTGTCCGCCGAGTTAGCCACGGGTCATCAAATCCGACTGTGACGTCTGTTCGCCCTTCAAGCAGTAGGATATTTCTTAAGCGTCTTCGTACTTGGCTCTCAGTTCTAATGTCACGTGGGGGTTTGAGAAAGAGCTTGCCAGCCGGAATTTCGTGACAATCAAAAAAATGAAACTGCTCACCATTTTGAGCGTAATCAGAATGAGTAAAATCAATATCGATGTCTGCTGAACCACTCCATCCGAGTTTTGGAGAATTCGACAAACGCCAGGGAGTGTCGTCGGAGCTATCCAATAGGTCTCCGAGACGTTCCGAATCTGGCCGCAAACCCACTTGCTCGACCAATGCTTGGTGCTCATCATCATCTACAAGTTGAAGCGCAACGGATTGACCCTCAGACGCCCCTTCAACGACCGCCACTGGAAAGGCATCCAGAGTAGAAGCAACGGCTTCAATCACCTCGATAGAAAGGAGCGCGTCTAGAACATTTGCTGATGCTAGTGGATCTTCGTCTGGGGGCCGCGAATATTGATCCCATTCGATGGCCGAGGGCCCAAGCTTTCTCGATAAATCATAGGCATCTTTTCTATTCGGAACCACAACAATTGGAGAATCTAGATCTCTGGGATCGGCCGCTCCTGTACCTCGGCCATCATTCGGAATAAGCGCTCTTAGATAGCCAATGCGCCAATCCGGAGCATGCCGAAGTGGTTCCACTACATACCGAAAAGAACTTGTTACAATTTCGCATTGTTGACGTTGCCCCCCGTCGAACCGAGGAGCAACCCGAACGTCAGACTGCAAATCAGCCTGAAGCCACTTGCAGTGATCTGAGAAATTGTCGGGGTCGATTGCGTTGCCAAGATGCTCAATTAGTTTAGGTCCCAAGGTCGCTGGGTTTGGTATCAATATCAGCTTCCCTTGCCGCCCACTTTCTAGGCGGAGGAGATCCAAAACAACTGTTTCGATTTCTCGTGCTACGGTTTTGGCGTCCAGCGGTTGATTGGGCCGTGGCACCGTCAACAGCCTCAAAACTCGTTGCTCTTTGGAAGTCATATTCGAAATGGCCGGGTCTGATTGTTCCGAACCAAGCAAATCCGCTGCGACCATACCAAGTTGGGCCCAATCAGCCCGAAACGAGACCGTTTTGGCTGGCCGACGTTTCGATCTCGTTGCTCGAGATTGGTCGTCCGCATTTAGTCGGACACTCCACTCAAATCCTCCAAGCCTAAAATCGGGCTCATCTCCCCCCTCTGAAAAAATGCAGTCCTGAGACAAATCACCATGCACGATCGCCTGGTCATGAAGAACTCCCAAGGCGCGAACTAGACGGGAAATGTTTCGCCATACAAGAATCCTTTGTCGCCCGATTGGGCCTACGCGAGAACGCCGCCCCCTTCCCCCCGCCGAGATTGGATCCCCACGAGCTGCCAAAACGAGCGCGAACTCTTCGTCGTCTTCCAACTCTTCCAAAACGTCGACAATAAGGTCACTCGCATCTCTGTAGCGCATCAAACGGCGCACCTGCCGCATTTCGTATCGCCACAATGACCGCAGTTCGTCGTCGATTTCGGTTCCGGTCTTCCGCCAAGTTCTTAGTAAACGTTCAGCATGCCCGTTCTCTTTATCGTAGACCCTCCAAAGGGCACCTTTCAAAATACGCTCGTCACCAATCGCGACAGCAGATTCATCAAACTCAAAGCGATCACCAATCGAACTACTCAATTCCAACTTCCTTGCTCTGAATGTCACCGCACTGCCGCTGCAGCTTCTTCAATCTGTTCTGCTAGACCTCCGGCTGCAAGTCATTGTTGGTCCACAACGGCCTTTTGAAAAGGGCTCGCAATTTTCTGAGGCGGCGCTAGCAGCTATGGGCTACCGCAATTATGAACGACACTTCCAATTCAACTTTTCCCGACCACATGAATGTCCGCTTCGATGGGACTGGCTCGGGTTTTTGCTGAAGCAGCGAATGACCAGTTTCCCGCCCTGACTGTCAGGCCGTTGCGAACGGCCCTTTCCGGACCTCCGACCTATTTTCATAATGCTGCAGCCGCAGCCCGCTTAGCGGGTATTCGCTGCGAGTGCGATGGGCGAGTTGGCCAACTGCTGAAAGCGCAGAATTCAGAAGACCAGTTTCATTGACAAATCGTCTACACCGCTAGAAAATCTGATTGTCATTCGGTTGGGGGCAGTCGTGCTCCCGGGGATGGTGGGGAGTTCGACTCTCCTAGTGTGCATCGGGCTTGCTCTGAGCTTTGTTATTCTACTCTTCGTCTCGAAGCTTTTGCTTCAACAATTCAGCACGAAAGGAGGTGCCAAAATGAAGAAAGCGCACGAACACACAACAACCACGACCCTAATCCTAACGGCAACTGAAGTTTTCTATGACTTCTCAGTATCGTTCGGAGCAGGTTTTCTCGGTGCCACCGTCCCATCCTTAGCCCGTCGTAGTTAGATTTTAAGTTTTAACTGCGACGGGTCGACCCATAGCGGACATCCGTCATAATGACCGATGCAGCATTCTGAAAGCGGAAGTTGAATTGGTTGGAGATATTGCGCCGACAGTTCAGGTGCACGGATCGCAAGAGCTGTCTGAACCAAGTAGCCTAGCCTCAATTCGGAATCCGAGATACCATAAACACATCCTCAAGTTTCGAGTATCCAGCAATGAAAACACCAGTTTTTGTAAGCTTTGACTTCGATAACGATCGACGGCTCAAAGACTTCATAATCATGCAGGCACGTCGTGCCGACTCGCCGTTTCAGGTAATTGATCACTCTTTGAAAGAGGCTGCCCCAGAGCGCAGTTGGGAGACTAAGGCTTCACGTGCGATTGCTCGTTCTCGCGTTGTTTTAGTGATGGTTGGCCGAGAAACATATCGCGCGCAAGGCGTACTCAAGGAAATCGCTATGGCGCGTCAACACGGCAAGAAAATTGTTCAGATCATCGGTTACAAAGATGGAGACTACACACCGGTCAAAGGAGCGGGACAGCTTTATAGATGGAACTGGGAGAACCTGAAGAAGATTCTCGCATAAGAGCTTCGAAAGATCGCAAACCAGAATGAAGTCATTTTATGAAATCTGCATGTTCGGTCGAACCCAGAACGCCTCCAAGGAATTAGAGACGGCGCTTGCAGACCATTTGTCCGAATTTGATCTGAAGATCGGCGACGAGGTCACTTTGGATCGAAGTGGGTCAATCAAGACTGCAAATCCCAAGTGTGCCTCAGTTGGACTGTTTTTCGGTGATGATCCAGCACCGGCATATGACAGACCAGCA
>MDTG01196177.1_pt1 | contig 18538 bp, 19 predicted proteins | sample 811421 | NCBI WGS metagenome assembly MDTG01 (sample SAMN05326645, study PRJNA326480) | marine metagenome | isolation source: seawater | place: Pacific Ocean: South East | collected 2011
GATGTAGATCTTGTAGCGCGCCGAAACGGCGGCATAGCGCACGGCTTCGATAATCTCGCGAACATCATCCACCCCTGTGTGCGATGCGGCGTCCATCTCGATCACGTCGATATGGCGGCCCTCGGCAATCGCGCGGCAGGGGTCGCATACCCCGCAGGGGTCGATCGTCGGTCCACCCTCTCCATCCGGCCCGATGCAGTTCAGCGCCTTGGCGATGAGCCGCGCGGTGGAGGTCTTGCCGACCCCGCGTACCCCGGTCATCAGGAAGGCATGCGCCAGCCGGTCGCGCCGGATCGCATTGGCCAGCGTCTGCACCATCGGCTCCTGCCCGATCAGCTGGCTGAAGGTCTGCGGGCGATATTTGCGCGCGAGCACGCGGTAGGGCTGTGCGGGGTCCGCCGCCGGAGCGACAGGCTTCGGTTCGGCTGGTGCCTCCGCAGTCGGCTCGGGCTTGGGATCGGCATCGCCGAACATCGAATTCTGCCCCGCTGCCTCCAGCTCGGCGGCGGACGGCTGCGCTTCTTCGCTTTCGCTCAGATCGCTATCGGGAAGCTCGGAATCACCCATCGGCAAAAGCTAGGCGTTGCCCGCCCGCTTGTCATCCGATTGAGGAGAGAAAAAGGAGCCGAGCGACCCGTCGCAATTCACCTGGGCTGCTTCCTTCCGGACCTGACCCGGTGAGCGAACGCAAACGTCCACCCGACTCCCGGACGCCCATATGTCGTCGGGAGAACTAAAAATCAATCCTAGCGGAAATTGTCGGCGTAGGCCTGCAGCTTGAGCTTCTTGGGCGGGGTCGCGTGGACGCGCGCGGGGATGCCGTATTTCTCGGCATAGGCCTTCGCCTCGTCCTTGCCCGGGAAGGTCAGTTGCACCTGCACCTGCGTGTCGCCACTGCCGGTCCAGCCCATCAGCGGGTCGGCACGCCGCGCCTCGGACTGCTCGAACTCGAGCACCCATTCGTCGGTCCGCGCCTTGCCGGACTGCATCGCGTTCTTGGGTCGCTGGTAGATTCTGGCTGGCATTTTCGTTTCGTCCCTCAATCGCCGGGCGGCGGACATCCGTCCACCTTGGCTGCCTCGCAATAGCTCGGGCGGGCAGTCGCCCTTGCCTCGCCTGCGGCTCGGAAGTCAACTAAGCCGACTTGTCGAACGCATTCTTCGTCTTGAGACTGGCGACCTCGGCCCAGGGTTCCTCCGGCCAGCGGTGCTTGGGATAGCGGCCCTTCATGTCCTTGCGCACGTCCGCCCAGCTGCCGCGCCAGAAGGCGGGCAGATCGCGGGTCGCCTGCACCGGGCGGCCGGCGGGGCTGGTGAGCTTCAGCAACAGCGGAGTGTCGCCGATCATCGGATGGCGATCGAGCCCGTAGAGCGCCTGCACCCGCACCTCAGCCGAAGGCGCATCCTGCCCGGTATAGTCGACGGCGTGGCGGGTGCCCGCGGGGCTGACGAACTCGCGCGGCGCGGCTGCGTCCAGTCGCTGCCGGTCGTTCCAGTCGAGCATGCCGAGCACAGCATCTGTCAGCTTGCCTTTCGAGACCGCCAGATCGCGGCGACCCGCAAGCAGCGGTGCAAGCCACAGTTCCGCGCTCTCGCGCAGGGCATCGGGCGACAGGCCGTCCACTCCGGCAAAGCGCGCGCGGGCGAGCAGGTCCGCGGGGAGCAGTTCCCCCAGCTTCTCCAGAGCCTTGTCCACAAGCAGCGCGAGCACCGCGTCCATGTCGGGCGCGTCGTCAGGCCCCTTCGACAGAACCAGCGCACCCAGCCGCTCCTCGCGCCGCGCCTCGATGCGCTCGCCCGTCCATCGCAAGGTGCGGTGGAGTTCGATCCGGTCACCGAGCCATTGGCGCAGGTCGCTTTCGTCGAGCGTCGCGGCGGCGGTGATCCGTGCGCCTTGGGCTGTCCCTTGCGCATCGCCGATGACGCAGAACTGCCCCCGCGCGATCGGCGACGCCGGATCGAGCCGATAGCCGCGCCCGTTCGCCGCGAGCCAGTCCTCACCCGAGGTATCGCGTCGCTTGGCGACGAAACCGGGCCGCCCGGCGGCGAGGATGATGGCGAGTGATGGCACCTCCCCCGCTCGTCCTGAACTAGTCGAAGGGCGAGCGGTAGTGAGTTTTTCAGCCGTAGCCGCCCACCGCCCGGCAAGCTTGCGGCTGGCCTCGGCGCGCGACCCACGCTCGCCGTTCCAGCGCGACAGCCGCGCCTCCAGATCCTCGCCGCGCCCGCCCAGCCCGCGCTCCTGCAGCAACAGGACCAGCCGCGCCGCGCGCTCGGCCACGCCATGCCGCGCGCCGAACAGCACGATCGCAGCACCAGTCGGGTCGAGCGGCAGGCTGGCCATTGCCTCGCCTTCGGCAGTGATCCGGCTCTCGCAGTCGAGCGCGCCCAGCGCTTGCAATTCCTCGCGCGCGGTCGCCAGAGACGCCTCGGGCGGCGGGTCGAGCCAGCGCAAGGCCGCCGGGTCGCTCTCACCCCATTTCGCCAGCGTCAGGACCAGCGGCGCGAGGTCGCTGGTGACGATCTCGGGCGGCTCGAACGCGGGACGGCCTGCATGCGCGGCCTCGGCCCACAGGCGGTAGGCAACACCCGGAGCCTGCCGCGCCGCGCGCCCTGCCCGCTGCGTGGCCGAGGCCTGCGATGCCTGCACGGTCACCAGCCGGTTGCCGCCCGCCGCGCGGTCGTATTCCGCCCGTCGCGAGAGCCCGCCGTCGACCACCACGGTTACGCCATCGAGCGTCAGCGAGGTTTCGGCAATCGCGGTCGCGAGCACGATCCGGCGGCGGCCATCCGGATCGCGACGGATCGCGGCGCGCTGCCCTGCCGGATCGACCTGCCCGTGCAGCGGAAGGATGATCGCATCGCGCAATCGGCCCTCAAGCCGTTCGCGCACCCGCTCGATCTCGCGCACGCCGGGCAGGAAGGCGAGGATATCGCCGCTCTCCTCGCGCCAGGCCCGCGCCACCGCATCGGCCATACTGTCCTCGAAACGCTCTGCGCCGCTCGATCCAAGCCATTGAATCTGAAGCGGATGGCTGCGGCCTTCGCTCTCGATGACAGCGCAATCGTCCATCAACCCGGCAAAGCGCTCACCGTCGAGCGTTGCCGACATGACCAGCAGGCGCAGATCCTCGCGGAGGACCGATTGCGTCTCGAGCGCCAGCGCGAGGCCGAAATCGCTGTCCAGATGCCGCTCGTGCGCCTCGTCGAACAGCACGGCCGACACACCCGGCAGTTCGGGATCGGCGACGATCCGGTTGAGAAAAATCGCCTCGGTCAAAACAGTTATGCGGGTTTTTGCAGATCGTTTCGAGTCGAGCCGCGTCAGGTAGCCGACGGTCTCGCCCGGCTTTTCGTCCAGCATCGCCGCCATCCGCTCCGCCGCGGCCCGCGCGGCGACACGGCGGGGCGAGAGGAGCAGGATCTCGCCATCGCACCAGTCCTCGCCCAGCAGCGCAGGCGCGACAGCCGTGGTCTTGCCCGCCCCCGGCGGCGCGACGAGCACTGCATTGGGCCCCTCGCGCAGCGCGGCCTTCAGCTGCGGCAATACGGTATTGATCGGCAGCTCGGCCAAACCTCAGTCCCCTTCCCAGCCGAACACGTCTTCCACCCCCACCCCGAACAGCCGTGCGATGCGGAAGGCTGTTTCGAGGCTGGGGGAGTAACGCCCCTGTTCGATGGCAATGATCGTATGGCGCGTCACCCCCACGGCCTCGCCCAGCGCGGCCTGGCTCATCTTGCCGTGGCTCTCGCGATAGTCGCGCACGCGGTTGGTGATCGGCGGGCGTTTGCTCATCGAATGGTGCTCATCAGATCGCGCGGCGGAAGTAGAATATCTGGAGCGCGTATTCCGCGACGGTCGAGACGATCAGCGCACCGACGATCGCGTGGACCAGCATCGTGGGTGTCCAGCCGCCGATATACATGATGAGCGCGGTGATGACCCCGAAGCCGAGCACCAGGCCCGAGAGGTTGCCCGCCCGGTCGATCGCGGCGCGCTCGCGCTCGTCGGCGGGGGCGTCGGCCTCTTTCGGCGAGGCAATGGCGAGCGCAACCTGCGCGACGATGGACAGGAACACGACCGCGAGCACGTAGGGGATCAGCGGCCCGATCACCGGAGCCTGCGGCGCGGCGGCCACCAGCTGTGCGTACCAGAGCCCCGTGGCGATCATGATCGCCCCCATGACCCATGCGGATTTTTCCCGAAACGACATGTGAGCGAATCTCCTCCGTGGTGTAGAATATCTTCGACATAGGAGGTTCGGGGACGGATGTCGAATATTTTCGACATTACCCCCTTCGAACACGTACACGCAAGGACTCGACTCCCGAATGTGGGAGGGTGGTGATACGAGGGGGGGATGGGAAGGATTGGTCTTCACCCAGGCTCTTGGCTTGGCGCAATCAGCTTGGTGTTCGGCGGGCTTTTCGAAGTCATGGGAGCTGGCGAAAATCAGCAGATGCTCGCCGATATTGGTTGGGTCGCGATTATCCTCGGCATTTTCGTGCTAGTCTGGGGAGTGACCCTGAATGGGGAGCATTGGTGGCGTAAATTCTTGCCTAACCGCCTTCGCAACCCAGTGGGAGATTGTGGGGAAACGACTGCACAGGACAATCGCCGTGGCAATTTCAACGAGGGCACTGTTCACGGAGGACAGCACTATCATGAAAAACCTGCACAGCGGCATATAGGAGACAGTTTCGCACAAACGTTAGCCCCGCTTGCTGAATCGGGCGTAGTGATACGGACGCGTTCTTTCGGTGATGAGCATGAAAAAAAGCAGTTTGAAGAAACCCTAGTGCGAGCAATCAAGTCCCTCGGGATTGACGCTGATACGCAAGGCAATTTTGCGAATGGCGAAACATTCGTCGGCATCCGAATAAACCCATCTGCCAATCGAGCCTCTCGAGATGCAGCTGAGGCGATTAGAACTGCGCTTCAGGGTGCCGGAATTAGAGACGTAAAAGTTCTTCCGGGAAAGCCCGAATGGTCAGAGTAAATATTCGTTCGAGTAGAAATCGGAGAAAACGAAGGCTGATACAAACGGGCGTTTCGACCGCCTTCTAGAAGCAATGGCAGGCAATAACGTGGAAAATCAATTATCAACTCACAGGCATCGTTCACGGCGAGCCCGGCGATTGTGACGAAACTCAAACTCACCAAGATGCTTCGCGCTGATGTGAATGTGCGTCCGTTGATCCCGCGCTTTAGCTTAAAGCAAAAAGCGCTATCACCTGAGCCCTAAAACCCCCGCGCCACGGCAAAATGCGCGGCGGCGACCATCGCCTCGCGGGCCTTGCCGTCGGGGAAGATCGACAGGGCATCGGCCGCGCGCTGGGCGAAGTGGCGGGCGCGGTCGCGGGTTGCGGTGACGCAATCGTGCTTCTCGACCAGCGAAACCGCATGGGCGAGGTCTTCGTTCGAGGTGCGGTGGCCGAGGATCGCGGCCTCCCAGAATGTGCGTTCCTCCGCGCTCCCGCGCGCATAGGCGAGGATCACCGGCAGGGTCATCTTGCCCTCGCGGAAATCGTCGCCCCGGTCCTTGCCCATCTCCTTCTCGTCCGCAGCATAGTCGAGCGCATCGTCGACCAGCTGGAAGGCGATTCCGAGATTGCGGCCGTAATCGTCGAGCGCCTGCTCCTCGCTGTCGCTGCATTCGGCGACCACGGCGGAAATGCGGCTGGCGGCGGCGAACAGCGCGGCGGTCTTCGATCCGATGATGTCGAGATAGCGTTCTTCGCTGGTGGCGATCTTGCGCTGCGCGGTGAGCTGCGCAACCTCTCCCTCGGCGATGATCGCGCTGGCGGAGGAGAGAATCTTCAGTACCCGCAGGCTGCCATCCTCGGTCATCAGCTCGAACGCGCGGCTGAAGAGAAAATCGCCGACCAGCACGGTCGCCGGATTGCCGAAGATGATATTCGCGGCGGCCTTGCCCCGGCGCATCTCGCTGCCGTCGACCACATCGTCGTGCAGCAGGGTGGCGGTGTGGATGAACTCGACCGCGGCGGCGAGCTTGTGGTGGCGCGTGCCCTGGTAGCCGACCAGTTCGGCCCCGGCGAGCGTCAGCATCGGGCGCAGGCGCTTGCCGCCGCCCGAAATCAGATGGCCCGCAAGCCGGGGAATGAGCGGAATCTCGCTCTGCATCCGGTCGAGGATGACGGAATTGACGGCGTTCATGCCCGGCGCCGTCAGCGCGAGCATCGCGTCGATCGAGGCATTGGGCACGCCGGAGGCTCGGTTGAGTGGAACGATCTCGGCGGTCATCGGGCATCCAATGGCCAAGCGGTGCGCGTATTTCAAGCGCATAACGGACGAGTGCCCTTGCAGGCCGTGCGGCATAAGGAAGCCGTAGCGTTATCATCCGGCGGTCCAGGGTGTTGTATTTTAACCGCAGCACAACGATTGATGGCTTAATTATTTCAATCTCGCGGTTGCGGGACACATTTCCATCGCATCGCGTTTGTTTCGCGTACGTAATTTGGAGAACTCGATATGAAGCTTGGCAAAACCCTTGCCGTCCTCGCTGCAGCGACCCTTGCCACTGCTCCGCTCGCCGCGCAGTCCGCCGACCGCGCGGTTGCGCCGGTCGAGGGCGAGAGTTCGATCAGCGAATATTCCATCCTGGTCATCGTCGCGATCCTCGGCCTGGCTGCCGGTGTCGTCGCGTCGGGCAACGACGAAGACTTCGTTCCGGCCAGCCCGTAAATCTTCGGTTCGTATTTAAGAAAAAGGGGTGCGGCGATTCCGCGCCCCTTTTTTTTGCGCGCGCCGGGGAGCGGCTTGCGCTCAGGCGCGGGGGAGCGAAAGGCGGACGAGCAGGCCGCCCAGATCCTCGCTTTCGGCCAGATCGACCGACCCGCCGTAGATTTCGGCGACGTCGCGCACGATGGCCAGGCCCAGGCCGGTGCCCGGCTTGCCGGTATCGAGCCGCGCGCCGCGATCGAAAATCTCGACCCGCTTTTCTTCCGGGATTCCCATCCCGTCATCCTCGATCCACAGCACGCAGGCCTTGTCCTCCGGTTCGGCGTCGATGGTGACGAACACGCTCCCGCCGCCGTACTTGGCCGCGTTCTCGATCAGGTTGCCGAGGATTTCGTCGAGATCCTGCCGCTCGATCGCGACCTTGCCCTCGCGCGAACCGTCGATGTCGAAGCGCACATCGGGGTATAGCCTCTCAATCGCGCGGCGCACCGCCTCCGCGCTTTCCCATACCGGCGTCTGCGCATGGCCCACGGCACGGCGGCCGACCGCGCGCGCGCGGGCAAGGTGGTGGTCGACATGGCGGCGCATCGTGCGCGCCTCGCGGATCACGGTATCGGCCAGGTCGGGCGCATGCGCGGTCGCGGCGTTGTTGACCACGGTGAGCGGGGTCTTGAGCGCGTGGGCGAGATTGCCCGCATGGGTACGCGCTTCCTCCGCCTGCCGCTCCGAATGTTCGAGCAGCATGTTCAGCTCCTGCACCAGCGGCTGAACCTCCAGTGGCAGCGGGTCGGTCACCCGGTTGGAGCCCGAGGTGCGGATATGCTGGATCGCGCCCTGGATGCGCCGCAGCGGGCGCAGGCCGACATAGCTCTGTAGCACCACCAGAACCATCAGGCCGAAGCCCAGGATCACGAAGCTGATGACGAGGATGCGCCGGATACGGTCGATTTGCCCGTCCATCTCGTCGCGCGACTGGGCGACGGCGAAGGTCCAGCGCGTGTCGCTGCCCGGCAGGATCGCATCGCGCTGGGCAACCCGCAGGGGCTCGCCGCTGAACTGTTCGCTGTTGAAATAGAGCACCTCGTCCTCGGGCGAATCCCGCAGCTCCAGCGTCTGGTCCCACAGCGAGCGCGAGGGATGGACCGCCTCGCTGTCGAGGCTCACTTCCTCGCCCGAGGGGCTGATCTGGTAATAGAGCCCGGAATTGGGTTCGAGGAAGCGCTGGTCGCCCATCGGGCGGATGAGCCACACCTCGCCGCCCTGCTGGATTTCGGCCGAGGCGATCAGCGCGGTGAGGTTGTTGTTGAGCTGGGTGTCGAAATTGCGTTCGACGAGGTTGGTCAGCGAACGATCTAGTGCGAGCCCGCCGCCCAGCAGCAGGACGATGATCCACACCGCCGAAATGGCGACCATGCGCCAGGTGAGGCTGCCGGTATGCGGCGCCACGAAATCGCGCGGACGCTCATTGTAGGCCTCGCCCGCCACCCGGTCGGGCGCGCGCGGATCGCGCCTGCCCGACCTGCCCGTAGCGGGCGCGCCATCGGGCGCGCTGCTATGCTCGGGGGGCGTCGGCGGGGTCGTCGAGGCTGTAGCCAAGGCCACGGATCGTTGTGATGACTTCCGCGCCCAGCTTCTTGCGGATGCGGGTGACGAAGACCTCGATCGTGTTGGAATCGCGGTCGAAATCCTGATCGTAGATATGCTCGATCAGTTCGGTGCGGCTGACCACCTTGCCCTTGTGGTGCATCAGGTAGCTCAGCAGCTTGTATTCCTGCGCGGTCAGCTTCACCGGGTCGCCGCCACGCGTGACGCGGCCCGACCGGGTATCGAGCCGCACATCGCCGGCGGTCAGTTCGCTGCTGGTATTGCCCGAGGCACGGCGGATCAGCGCGCGCAGGCGGGCGATCAGTTCCTCGGTCTGGAACGGCTTGGCGAGATAGTCGTCCGCGCCCGCGTCGAGCCCGGCGACCTTGTCGCTCCAGCTGTCGCGCGCGGTCAGCACCAGCACGGGGAAGGTGCGCCCTTCCTTGCGCCACATGCCGAGCACGGTCAGCCCGTCGATCTCGGGCAGGCCGAGGTCGAGGATCACCGCGTCGTAGTTCTCGCTCGAGCCGAGGAAGTGTCCGTCCTCGCCGTCGGTCGACAGGTCGACCGCGTAGCCGTTCTGCTCCAGCGTCGATTTGAGCTGCTGGCCCAGGGTGGGCTCGTCTTCCACGATCAGGATGCGCATCGGCGTCTTTTCCTTGTCTTCTGCCCAAGGGTGAGAGGCAGGGACGCTCCTTGAAGCGAATGGCGCATCATCGTCAACAACAGGGCCCGTTTTTCCGCCAGAAAGCTCAGCGCTGGCTCAGCACGCGGCCGGTCCGCGCATCGATATCGACGAAGGTGACGCGGCTGTTGCGCATGAACTTGAGGCGATAGGCCATCGCGCTCGGATCGTAGGCGGGGCCGAGATATTCGAAGCAATTGTCGGACCCGCGCACGTTGGAGCACAGCGGCGCGCTGAGCGTGCGGAACACGATCGCCTCGATCTGGCGCAGGGGCAGCGCCTTGCCCTCTCGCGTGTCGCGTCGCGCGGCTTCCTGCGCCGAATTGCTCTGGGCGAGCACGGGCGCAGGGGCCGCGACAAGCGCGCAGCTGAGGACAAGCGAGGCGATGATCCGTTTCATGATGGCTCGATAAATGCGCGAAGGGCGTTGAATAGGCTCTGAATGTTGCCCGATGTCAATTGTTCAGCTTCTCGCCTTAATTGATGAACGCCTGCCGCATTCCGTGCCTCAATTGACCGCTTCGTAGGTCACGGCGACGGTCACTCCGGTCTCGACCATGCCCGGCTGCACGGGCGGCGCGCCGCCCGAGCGCTGGGCCGTGACCATGATCGCGTCGGCAGCGTATTCCTCGCGCGCGCGGCCCGTCACGCTCTCCGAGATCTGCAACACGCGGACATTGGAATAGCCCGCGACCGCTGCGTAATCCATCGCCATGCGGCGCGAACGCTCGAGCGCGCGGCGCCGTGCCTCGGCCTTGGCCTCGGTATCGTCGGAGACCGAGAAGCGCGGCCCGTTGATGTTGTTCGCGCCCGCCTGCACCAGAGCATCGAGCACCCCGCCCACGCTTTCCGTATCGCGCAGCGTCACCTGGACCTGGTTCGAGGCCTCGTAGCCGCGGAACACCTGGCTGCGCGTCTGCTGGTCGTAATCGAACCGCGCATTGAGGTTGATCCGCGTAGTCTGGATGTCGCGCTCGGGAATGCCGAGAGAACGCAGCCGGTCGATCACGCGCTGCATTGCTTGCGAGTTCTGCGTCAGCGCTGCCGAGGCCGTCATCGCCTGCGTGGTGACGCCTGCATTGATATTCACCATGTCGGGCTCGACCTCGACCTGCTCGTTCACCACCAGCTCGATCACCGGGCCAGTGGCCTGCACCTGAATCTCGGCGGCGGCGGCGGGCATGGCCGCTACTCCGGCAAAGGCGATGGCGGTGGGAACGATGGCATTGCTGACTATTGGGCGGATCATTGGCATTCTCCCGGATACGGCCTTCGGCCATGGTCGCAGCATAGGCACTCGATTCCCGCTGCGGAAGGCTTGTGAGATAGCCTCGCGCGCCTTAACTCGCCGCAACCATGGCGCAGCCCCCCATCCTCTCCTGGGAAAACCTCGGCCTTCAGCAGGGCGGCAAGTGGCTGTTCGGCGGGCCGAATCAGGACAATATCGACCTTCATATCGGCCCGCGCGACAGGCTGGCGCTGATCGGCCGCAATGGCGTGGGCAAGACCACGCTGTTTCGCCTGATCGACAACCGGCTGGACGCGGACCAGGGCCAGCGCAAGGTGAAGCCGGGCACGCGGATCGTAGTGCTGGAGCAGGATCCCGACGTCTCCGCTTACGAGACGCTGATGGACTTCGCGCTCGGCGGAGACCAGCCGCCTGCACAGCACGAGGTGGAGGCCATCGCGGGCCAGCTCGGCATCGACATGAGCCGGGCGTGCAAGGGCGCGAGCGGCGGGGAGAAGCGCCGCGCCGCCATCGCCCGCGCGCTGGCGCAAGACCCCGACCTGCTGCTGATGGACGAGCCGACCAACCACCTCGATCTCGCCGCGATCGACTGGCTCGAATCCTGGCTCGACCGCTATACCGGCGCGTTCGTCGTCATCAGCCACGACCGCACTTTTCTGAAGCGCCTGACCCGCGCGACGCTGTGGCTCGACCGCGGGACCATGCGCCGCAAGGAAGTCGGCTTCGGCGGGTACGAGGCGTGGGAAGAGCAGGTCTATGCCGAGGAAGCGCGCGCGGCGGAGAAGCTCGATGCCAAGCTGAAGATCGAGGCGCACTGGCTGGAGCGCGGCGTGACCGCGCGGCGCAAGCGCAACCAGGGCCGGCTCGAGAAGCTCCACCAGATGCGCGCCCAGCGTGCAGCGATGATCGACACCTCCGGCACCGCCAAGCTGAAGCTGGCCACGGAGGAAGACTTCAAGAGCAAGTCGGTGATCGTGGCGGACCACATCTCCAAGGCCTACCCCCTGCCCGAAGGCGGAGAGCGGACGATCATCCGCGACTTCTCCCTGCGCATCCAGCGCGGCGACCGGATCGGCATCGTCGGGGCGAACGGCGCGGGCAAGACCACTCTGCTCAAGCTGCTCACCGGCGAGATCGCGCCCGATACCGGCAGCGTCGACATCGCCAAGACGCTGACCGGCGTGATGATCGACCAGCAGCGCAGCCTGCTGGGCAAGGGCAAGACCGTGCGGCAGGTGCTGGCGGAAGGCGGCGACTGGATCGACGTGCGGGGCAATCGCAAGCATGTGCAGGGTTACCTCAAGGAATTCCTGTTCGATCCGGGCATCGTCGACACCAAGGTCGACATCCTGTCTGGCGGCGAACGTTCGCGGCTGCTGCTGGCCCGCGAGTTCGCGCGCGCATCCAACCTGCTGGTGCTGGACGAGCCGACCAACGATCTCGACCTCGAAACGCTCGATCTCTTGCAGGAGGTCATCGCGGATTACGAGGGCACGGTGCTGATCGTCAGCCACGACCGCGACTTCCTCGACCGCACCGTCACCGTCACGCTGGGCCTCGACGGCTCGGGCAAGGTCGACGTGGTCGCGGGCGGGTACGAGGACTGGGTCGCCAAGCGCCGCCAGCCGATCGTCGGCAAGGCGAAGGGCTCCACCAAGACCCCAACGCCGCCGCCTTCCCCGCCCCCGCCGCGCGCCGACAAGCTCTCCTTCAAGGACCAGCGCGACTACGACACGCTGCCCGAGCGGATCGAGGAGCTGGAACTCGCCATCGCGCGGGGCGAGGAGATCCTGTCCGATCCCGAGCTGTATTCGAAAGACCCGCAGCGCTTCGCCAACATCATGAAGGGCGTCGAGAACGCACGCAGCGAGAAGGACGCGGCCGAGGAACGCTGGCTGGCGCTCGCCGAACGGGTCGAGGGTTGAGCACCGCGAGGCTGCACGAGGAAATCGCCGCGTGCCGGGTGTGCGAGAAGGCACTCGGCTTCGCACCGCGCCCGGTCGTCCAGTTCTCCGCCACCAGCCGCATCCTCATCATCGGGCAGGCGCCCGGCAGCAAGGTCCATGCGAGCGGCATCGGCTGGGACGATGCGAGCGGGGACCGCCTGCGCGACTGGACCGGCCTCAGCCGCGACCGGATGTACGATTCCGCACAGGTCGCGCTTGTCCCGATGGGTTTCTGCTACCCCGGCAAGGCCAGCGGCGGCGACAAGCCGCCCCGCCCCGAATGCGCGCCGCTGTGGCACGATCGCGTGCAGGCCAAACTACCCGAAGACCGGCTGACGCTGCTGGTCGGCATGCATGCCCAGAAGGCCTACCTGCCCGACACCAAGGGATGGACCATGGCACGGCGCGTCGAGCACTGGTGCGAAAGCGAAGGCAGGGACTGGGGCGACGTCATCCCCCTGCCCCACCCTTCCTGGCGATCCACCATCTTCATGCGGCAGAACCCCTGGTTCGAGGCAGAGGTGGTGCCGCTCTTGCGCGAAAAGGTCGCCGCGCGGCTCGCCGCCTGACACAGTTGACACAGTGTCATAGGGCGAAAAACCCGCCCTCACCGGATGCGGTAGAAATCCGCGACCCGTTCGAGCGCGAGCCGGAGCACCAGCTTGCCCGAGCGGGCGGGCCACTGGAGCGTGCGCTCGGCCTGCGGCAGGCTCTCGCACGCACACACCACCCGCCACAACACGTCGGCGAGGCCGCTGCCCGCCGCCGCCAGCGCGCCGTCGAACCGCTCCTTCGCAGCCATCTGGCGCTCGGTCGGCGAAAGGCCTGCATCGGGCCCGCCCTTGATCCGCACCGGATCCCACCGCATCGTGACCGACGGGCTGAGCTGCGCGCGCTCGTAATCGGCCCGCAAGCGCTCCCCCGCATCGAACAGCCGGTCGGTAAGGTGCCCGCGCGCGTGGAGCCAGGTCAGTGGACTTTCGGCAAGGTTGACCGTGACCGAGCGTCGCCGCGCACCGGGATTCCCGTCCGAGCGGCGCGGGCCCTCGCTGGTCAGCTCGCGTTCGGCGAGTTGGCGTTTCATGTGAAGACTCTCCCCTGAAATGGACGTCGGCCGACTTGCCAAAAGCAAACCAGTGTAGGAAAGTATTTTCACCAATCCGGTTATAGAGCACCATGATAAACCGCATTCGCGACATCCGCCGCCAGAAGGGCTGGACCCTCGCCGATCTCGCCGCCGCGTGCGATCCGCCGACCACCGCGCAAACCATCGGGCGGCTGGAAACCGGCACCCGCAACCTCTCGCTCAAGTGGATGGAGCGGATCGGTGCGGCGCTCGACGTGGACCCGGAGATGCTTGTCCGTTCGGAACGCAGCGAACGGACAGCCATCGTCGCCACGCTCGACGAGAGCGGCCCGCGCGCGCTGGATGCGCCGCGCGAGGCACTGGAACCGGGCGAGATGGGCTCGGGCGAGAAGCGCATGGTGCTGCAGGTTGCCGCCAGCACGGGGGCCTACCGCGCGGGCGACGAGATCTGGCTTCGGCAACTGGCGCCCGAAGAGGCAGCGCGCGCGATCAATCGCGACGTGCTGGTGCCCCGCCGTGCCGGGCGCTTCGCCTTCGGGCGGCTGGTCGACAGCGCGCCGGGCCGCCTTGCCCTCCTCCCGCCCGAGCCGGGCCGCAAGCAGGTGATTATCGAAGATCCGGCCTGGCTCGCGGTCGCCACCAGCCTCGTCCGCCCGCTGTGACCATGACACGCGCGAAACGCCTTCTCTCGCTCTCGACGCTCTATCCCAACGCGGCGCGCCCGCGTTTCGGAATCTTCGTCTCGCATTCGCTGGAGGCGCTGGCGGCGCGGCCCGACTGGGAGGTGACGCTGGTCAACCCCATCGGCCTGCCGCCGGTTATCGCGGGGGACTATAGCGCACTCGCCGATGCGGCGGTGGACGAGGTGCGCCGCGGGGTCGAGATTCACCGTCCGCGCTTCACGCTGATCCCGCGCATCGGCGGGCGGTTCAATCCGCAAATAATCGAGCGCGCGGTGCTGCCGCTGGCGCGCAGGCTCCACGCCGAAAAGCCCTTCGACATGGTCGATGCGCAGTTCTTCTATCCCGACGGGCCCGCCGCCGCCGCGATTGCGCGCGATCTCGGCCTGCCGCTGGCGATCAAGGCGCGCGGGGCCGACATTCATTACTGGGGTGGCAAGGGCTACGCGCGCGGCAAGATGCTGGGCGCGGCCCGGCAGGCAGCGCGCGTGCTGGCCGTGAGCGAGGCGCTGGCGGGGGATATGGCGGCGCTCGGCATGAATCGCGACAAGATCGTGGTCCACTATACCGGGCTCGACCGGGACCGTTTCCGTCCCTTGCAGAATGAGGGCCTGCGGCGGATGCTGGGCGAGAAGCTGGGCCTGCCGCTGGGCGAGAAGGAGCCGATCCTCTCCACCGTGGGCGCGCTGATCGCGCGCAAGGGGCAGGAGCTGGTGCTGCGCGCGCTGGCGGAACTGGCCCCCGACCTACCGAATGCGCGGCTGCTGCTGGTCGGCCGGGGCCCGGACGAGGGCAAGCTGCGCGCACTGGCGCGCGAGCTCGGCGTGGCTGACCGGGTCCATTTCCTCGGGCTGCTCGACCACGATCTGTTGCCGCTGGTGCTGTCCGCCGCCGACGCGATGGTCCTGCCTTCGGCAAGCGAAGGCCTTGCCAATGCGTGGGTCGAAGCGCTCGCCTGCGGGACGCCGATCGTGATCGCCGATGTCGGCGGCGCGCGCGAGCTGGTGCGCGGAGCCGCTGCAGGGCTGATCGTGGCGCGCGATCCGCACGAAATCGCCAAGGGGGTGCGCACGATCCTCGACCACCCGCCCGCTCCGGCGGAGACCGCAAAAGTGGTCGAGCGCTTCGGCTGGGCCGAGCACGCCGGGGCGCTGGATGCGATCTATTCGGAGGTGATCGGAAGCTAGGGGCCTCTCCGAGTAGCCCAGCCGTCCGCCCTTCGACAGGCTCAGGACGAACGGCTTGTCACCAGAAACCGCCCCGCCCCCGTTCGTGCTGAGCTTGTCGAAGCGCGAATGGGGCCTGGCGGTGCGACCTCAGTCAGGCCTCGCCGCGCGCGACCTTTTCCTGCTGGTCCGCCTTGCCTTCCTGCGGGACGAAGCTGGTGCTGGTCACGCCCAGCCAGATCAGCAGCGGGGCGGCCATGTAGACCGAGCTGTAGGTCCCCACGAAGATGCCCAGCGTGATCGCAGCGACCATGCCGAACAGGCTGGTCGGGCCGAACAGCAGCAGCGGCAGCAGCGCGACGAGCAGCGTCAGCGAGGTCATGACGGTGCGCGCCAGAGTCTCGTTGACCGACAGGTCGAGCAGTTCGGGCACCGGCATCTTGCGGAATTTCTTCAGGTTCTCTCGGATACGGTCGTAGATGACGATGGTATCGTTCAGCGAATAGCCGATGATCGCGAGAATCGCGGCGATGATCTGGAGGCTGAACTCCATCTGGGTGATCGCGAACATGCCCATCGTCAGCGAGACGTCGTGGACCAGCGCGAACAGCGCACCCACGCCGAACTGCCACTCGAACCGGACCCAGATATAGATCGCGATCGCACCCATCGCGGCGAGCAGTGCCCACAGGGCGGCGGTGCGAAACTCGCCCGCGACCTTGCCCGATACGGTGTCGTTACCATCGGTCCGGGCGTCGGGATATTCCTCGCCGATGGCGGAGATCACCCGGTTGCCGATCTCGGTCGCGGCGCCCGGCGTGGCTTCCACCTCGGCAGGCAGCGGGACACGGATGGAGACCTGGTTGGGCTGGCCGAATTCCTGCACCACCGGCTCGCCATAACCGAGCCCGCCGACCAGATCGCGCAATTGCGGGATCGGGGCTTCCTCGCGCTCCTCGAAGGTCAGGCGCACTTCCTGTCCGCCCGCGAAATCGACGCCGTAGTTGAGCCCCATGGTGAACACCGCGACCCAGCTGAGGACCATCAGCACCAGGCTGACGACGTAGAAGGGCACGCGCCACTTCAGGAACTTGATGTTGGTATCGTCGGGGACGAGCTTGAGCAGTTTCATGGGTTCCTCGGCTCCGGCGCTAGATGGCGATGTCGCGCGGGCGCTTGGCCTTCAGCCACCCAGCGACCCACAAGCGGGTCAGCGTCACGGCGGTGAAGACGGATGTGAACAGGCCGATGATGAGGACCACCGCGAAGCCGCGGATCGGCCCCGAGCCGAACAGGAACAGCAGCACACCGGCGATGAAGTTCGTGATGTTGGCGTCGTAGATAGCGCGGCTCGCCTCGCGATAGCCGTTCTCCACCGCGGTCACCACGCGCCGCCCGCGTTTTCGCTCTTCGCGGATGCGCTCGTTGATCAGCACGTTGGCGTCGACCGCCGCACCGATTGTCAGCACGAAGCCGGCGATGCCGGGCAGGGTCAGCGTGGTGTTGAGCGCGGCCATGATGCCCAGGATCATCGTCACGTTGATGACCAGCGCGGCCGTCGCATAGACGCCGAAGCGGCCATAGGTGACGATCATCAGCACGATCACCAGCAGCGAGCCCACGCCCATGGCGATCAGGCCCGCCTTGATCGAGTCGGCGCCAAGGTCCGGCCCCACGGTGCGTTCCTCGACGATCGCGAGGTCGACCGGCAGCGCGCCCGAACGCAGCGAAATGGCGAGCGCGGCGGCGCTGTCGGCGTTGAAGCTGCCCGAAATCTGCGCCTGGCCACCGAGGATCGGTTCGTTGATATTGGGCGCGGACAGCACCTCCCCGTCGAGGATGATGGCGAAGGGCTTGCCCACATTCTGCCTGGTCAGCTGCGCGAAACGCTGCGCCCCCTGCGAATCGAACTGGATGCTGACCGCATCCTCGTTCGTCTGCGGATCGACGGTCGCCTGCGCATTGACGAGCCTGTCGCCCTGGATGCCGCCGAGGCGACGGACCGCGATATTGGTCCCCTCGCCGGGCGCGCCTTCCGCATAAGGATAGATCTCGCTCCCCGGAGGGGCGATGCCCTGCTGCACGTCGGCGGGGAGCGCTTCCAGATCGACCAGCTTGAATTCGAGCCGCGCGGTCTGGCCGAGCAGTTCCTTGAGCTGTTCGGGATCCTGCAGGCCGGGCACCTGCACCACGATCCGCGTGTCGCCCTGCCGGATGATCGTCGGCTCGCGCGTGCCGAGCTCGTCGATCCGGCGGCGGACAACGTCGGTGGCGCTGTCCATCGCCTGCGTCACGGCCGTATCGATCGCCGATTGCGAGGGGGTCAAGACCACCCGGCTGGTATCGACGACGGTGAGTTCCCATTCGCGCTGGAGGCCCTGCCCGTTCATCAACGGGGTCAGGACTTCGCGCGTGCGGTCTATCTCGCCCGCATCGTCGAGCATGAAGGACAGCCGCCCGCCCGCCGTCGACACGTCGCCGATGCGGATTTCAGGATCGGCGTCGCGCAGCGCGGTGCGCACGGCTTCTTCCATGTTCTCCAGCCGCTGCGCCGCGACCTGCGCGGGGTCGGCCTCGAGCAGGATGTGACTGCCGCCGGCAAGGTCGAGCCCGAGATTGACGGTCGGCTCGGGCAGTTCGTCGGGATAGGAGACGCCCAGAGCAGCGAAGAAAGAGGGGATCGCACAGGCCACCACGGCCAGCGTGAGGGCCCACAACCATATCTTACGCCAGCGCGGAAATTCGAGCATGTGCTTGGCTTTCTACGCGCTCAGTCGTTGCTGGCTTTGGGCAGGATCACGTCGCCGATGGTGTTCTTCACGGCCTTGACCTTCACCCCCTGCGCCAGCTCCAGCTCGACCTCGTCGTCGCGCACGGCGACGATCTTGCCGATCAGCCCGCCTGCGGTGACCACGCGGTCGCCCTTCTTGAGGCCGCCGATCATTTCCTGGTGGTCCTTCTGCCGCTTCATCTGCGGACGGATGATGAGGAACCAGAAGATCAGGATCATGCCCACGAAGGGCAGGAACTGGAGCCATGCCGGGGGCGCGTCTGCGCTGGCCGCGGCGGTCATGAGATCGAGCATTGAAGGTCCGGATGCCTGTTGAGAAATGCGAGGGTTCAGATGGAGTGCCGCAAGGGCGATCGCAAGCAGGGTGGCGAAACGTTTTTGGCATGCCGCCACTACCCGCCTTGAGCGGCGCGCGTAGCAGCCTTCAGGCCCGAGAGCAATCGCGGGCTGGTGGGCGGCAACCGCCCTTGTCGCAGGCGGTGCGGCGGGTGGAGCTGCGCTGTGCCGGGCTTGCAGGTCGAGAGGCATTGCCAGCCGCCGCCGCCGCCCCTATAGGCCCCCCTTCCACTGCTCGGGAAGTAGCGCAGCCTGGTAGCGCATCACACTGGGGGTGTGGGGGTCGCAGGTTCGAATCCTGTCTTCCCGACC
>MDTG01133178.1_pt1 | contig 18536 bp, 14 predicted proteins | sample 811421 | NCBI WGS metagenome assembly MDTG01 (sample SAMN05326645, study PRJNA326480) | marine metagenome | isolation source: seawater | place: Pacific Ocean: South East | collected 2011
AGAAGCTTTCGTGAAACAACTTTGCCAAGAATACGGTCAAGGATAGAGCCTTTACCTTGATTCATTTTAATTATTTCTTTTACTTTCTCGGCGACTCGATCGTCCAACTGAAATCCGTCACAACAGTCTTCGGTGGGACAGCAGTCTTCAGTATCGCAACATTCTTCAATCTCGCAACACTCATCATTATCACAGCATTCTCCGTCAAGTTTTTCTTTGATGCCGTCGATAATTTCTTCGGCTTTGTCTTTGATTGTCATAAGTTTACCCTCGCATAACCATTTTGCTTTTGGATATCGATTGTTAAATCAGCACAATCTTTAAGAGAATCAAGGTGCGAGATAAGCAAGACAGTCTTGAATTGTGATTTAATCATTTCAAGCATCTTGACAAATCCATCCATGTGCTCTTGATCCAAAGCAGTAGCAGGTTCGTCTAGTATAAATAGTTCGCTTTTGGGTAAATTCGTTATAGAAATCAAGGCTAAACGTATCGCCATCGCAGATAGTGTCTTCTCGGCACCAGAGCCCATAGACAAAGGTCTAGCGTCATACTTTGGATGCTTGAGCATAATATCTAGTGACTTCCCGTTGTCCACAAAGAATACCTCGAAGTCAACAATAGATGTGAGCACTTTGGCTATTTCTTCGTTGATAATCGGCAACATTTGACGAATAACATTGTAAGCTATACCATTGGGGTGCATACACTGAAGGAATAAATCGTGTGCAATAAACTCACGCTCTTTGTCTTCCAATTGTCGCTTTTGATCTTCATAGCCAGCAATTGCTTGTTGAGTTGAGCCCTTCTCAATAAAGAACTCTTGAAGCATCTTCTCGCATTTTTGCTGTTCTTTCTGAAGGCGTACTTGTGCTTGGGCATAGTTATCACGCTTTGCGATGAACAGCTCTTTGTTCTCAATTGCTTCTTTGTTCTCTTCATAAGTCGCTTGGGTTACAAGCAGAGTCTCAAGCATTGCATCGTTTAGTTGGATTTGCTTACGGTTGTTCTCCAACACATAGGTATCTCGCTCAATCTGTGATTGAATACTGTCATGATCAGAGACAACCTTGTTGAATGATTCAATCTTTTCTTCAATGTCCTCGATGTTTAGTTCCGAGATCTTGTTTTCAATATTCTCGGCATGCATCTTTAGATTGGACATTCTGCTCTTGAGTTCTTTTAGTCCGACCTCTGCTTTCTTTGCATCTTGAACAAACTTGTTGCCGGTACAGTATTTGCAATCGGGATCATACTCATGGTTGTCGAGCATCTTTATTTTCTTTTGTAATCTTCCTCTTTCGGTCTCTCCTTCACGAATGTCCAAAGAATTTGAAGATTTGAGAGACAAGAGCCGATTATGCTCTTCTTTTTGTTCCGCTAGAACACTTAGATCGAATGACTCAATGAAGGCAGCGACCTTCTCAAAAGTTTGCTTATTAACATCAATTTTGGACTCTAACAAGCGATTTTTAGAAGATAGTGACCTTGTTGATTCACGCTTTTCCTCAATAGACTTATTAACAGAATCAATGTCTATAATCTCGGCAGGAATTGCGTCGATTGATTCATTGATCTCTGCGAGTTGAGCAGTGATTCCTTTCAGTTCAATTTCGATTTCTTGACAACGTATTGTGTTATCTTTGATGTCAATCTCAATGTCGTCAAGGACATCTGTCTTCTTTGCGATCTCAAGATCCCAATTCATTGAGCGTAGATGCTTGATCACAGACTTTTGCTCTGCGAGGTCTTTCTTGGCAAGTTTAAACTTGGAATCAAACAGGTCAAGGTCAAGAAACTTTGCAAGAATCTCTTTTCGTTTAGTTGATCCTTCTTTCACAAAAGATAGAGAGTCCATCTGCGAGGCCATCGAGGTCAAAAGAAAGTCCTCGATCGTTCCAAAGTGCTTGCGGATGTTCGCATCGGTCTTATTTCTGGTTGTCCCATTGAGAGACTGCCAATCCTGTCCGTCAAAGACAGCAAAGTCTAGATCAACCTTGGCGGTTACATTGCCGGAAGAGGAAACATTTTTATCCAGATTACGGGTGATTCGGTAAGTATTCTCGCCGATTTGGATGTCAATGCGGCCGAGCGCTTTGCTTTTATTCTGGTTAAGAATGTGAATGTTTTTGCGCTCACCTTTCGAGGTGGTATTGAATATAGTATAGAGGGCTGAGTCAATAATTGATGACTTCCCTGAATAGTTTTTACCAAAGATGCCCACAATACCATTAAGGTTCTCAAAGTTTAGTTTGTTCTTTTCTCCGTAATTGAAGAGATTGTCCCATTGCATCTCTTTGATGGACCAAATGACATTACGAGAAACTTCTTCTTGCTCTTCGGCTTTTCGATTGTAAACTCGGTTGTGCTCGAGGATCTTCTCCATAACACCGTCATCAAGCTCTTTGCCAACAAGGTATTCTTGGATTAGCTCCTCTTGAACCCTGATGTCTCGAAGATTATCAAAGCGGCCATCGGCGATCATGCTTTTAGCAGACCGTGATCCCTTGGTTCCTTTATTTACGTAAGTCGTTGAGTAAGGACGCCACTTTACCTCTGCTGCGTCAACTGCTTGGCGCAACTTGGTAAGCGGTAAGTCATACTGCGATACAATCCGAAGATAAGCGTCACGAGGTACATGTGTCTCCGGTAAATCGCCGTTCCTATCTAGATGTATCGAGATAAAGGGACGAGGGTTGCGAATGGCATGAAACTCAATTGTCCAATCATCCTTGGAATGAATGTTCCAAAGAAGATAGCCTTTACGGAGAGATTCTCCAAAGTTCTGCTGAACTGTTGAGCCGGCGTACCAAACACGACCCTCGGTATCCATTTGCTGTCGCTTATGGATGTCCCCAAGTAGAGCGAAGTCAAATCCCTTGAAGATCGACGCTGTGTCGTCGCCTTGCTGGATTGTAAAGCCTTGCCCCGTCTCGCAACCGGAGATTGAGCCGTGATAAAGCGCCACATTGATCTTCGAAGGATTGGAGGGTTCATTCCAATTATCTCGGTCAAATACCGAGAGCACATTTAGTGTTACCTCATCGTTTACTTCAACTTCGCCAGAATCTTTCAGAAGATGAATGCTATCATTCTGTAGAGCCTCAACGATTGGTGTGATTGCATCTTGGCGCTCGGAGTTCTTGAGGTTCCCATCATGGTTACCTAAGATAACATAGAGCGGAGCGATGCTTGCCAATTCGCTAAGAAACTCCGAGGTCAACTCAAAGTATTCTGGTGACAGTTGGGTTTTGGTATGTGCGATATCGCCTGTATGAACGATAATGTCCGGTCGTTGATCTCGCAACTTATCGTAAAGATCTTCGAATGCCTGCCGGTATTCATAGTGATATTTAAGGTTTCTAATGTGTGTGTCTGAAATGTGTGCAATGAGCATAAGCCCTCCTTTTATTTAATGTATCACGTTTATTTAATGTTGTCAAGTATTTTTTGTAATTCCTCCGAAGATTTATAGCCAATTTGTGAAGCAACAACTTCGCCATTTTGATAAAGAACAATAAAAGGAATTGACCTTATGTTGAACTCATTTCTAACTTTATTCCAAATGTCAACACCATGATCAACATCGTATTTGTATACATTAACTTCTGGGTTCTTTGAAGCAAAATCTTCAATTTGTTTTTGCATTCTCAAGCAGGGCATGCACCAAGTCGCATAAAAATCAACTAGTGTTATCCCCTCTGCTATAAGTTCTCTATAGTTTCCATCCGCAATCTTTTTCATAATTCCTCCATAAAAGAAAAGCGGCTTTTGAAGGGAGCCGCAAACCCTATGTGAACTACTCGTTTTCGTTCGTAGTTTCTGTATTTTCAGTTGTAGTTTCGGTCGTCGTCGTGCCGGTTGGGGCTTCCGTCGTGACCTCGGTCGTTGTTCCGTTGTCGGTCGTTGTGGTCTCTACGACCTCAATGCCTTCTTCGGTTACCGTAGCGGTTGTTTCAACAACCTCTTCTGTGGTTGTGGTTTCGTCACCACACGCCATTAGAATTGTAAATAGCAAATTCATTATTCACCTCCTGAATCATCTGCTGTATCTTCTGGTTCAGATCCTGAATCTGTTGGTTCTTCAGCGGGCTCTGAGGCGGGCTGTGATTCAACAGCAGAATCTTCTTCAGATTTTCCTGAACATGCCCAAAGCATGCTAAATAACATAATACTCATAACGTCTCCTTTATGTTTTTGAGTGTATACAATATAACTTGTTTAGTCTTTTTTGTCAAGTATTTTAATTAATAAATTTCTTGGTAGCTGTGTTGTTCGGCCTTTTTTAATCCAGTAGACCCAAACTTGTAAACCATGCATGTCAACTACAACTCCCATACCTTCTATAGGAATCTCAGGAACATACCATTTTCCTAATGCTCGTTGCCTATTAAGTTGAACAAGATCACCAAGTTCTAATTTCATATCGCCTTCAATTTGTCGAAAATTAAAATCTCATCTAAATCTGCTGGTCTTGCTTGCGATTTGCGAAGATTGAATTCTTCTCTCGACATTGATCCAATGTCTTCGCACCCCGATGTATCAACAATGTATAATTCAATGTCATACCTCAAAAAGGACTTGATAATCCAGTTTCTTTTGGTCTCCGCATCTTTATCTAAGGCAAGATAGACCGGAGTATCATTCATTACAATTTGTTGAAATAAGCGGGAGTTTTCTCGCAAAGTTGACCCCAAGATTGGTATACTATTGGGACCTGCGACGATCGCATCAAAGACACCCTCGACAATATTAATGTCTTCATCCCAATCAATAAATAGTTCATTAAATACAACATCTCTTCCAACTGGTGGATTTAAATACCGTCGTTGATGTCCCACAAATGAACGAGCAATAAAGTAACTGCAATTGCCGTCCCAATTAAAACTGGGGATAATAATCCGGCCTCCATACTTACCTCCTGTAGAATAGCCAATCTTCCAATCAAGGATTTCTTTTTTTGTTATTCCTCGGGACTTAAGATACTCAAGTGCCTTGGATGAGGACATTGGAAGATTTTTATTGCAAAGCGAAACAAACTCATCGGGAAGAGAGATTGTTTGCTTTATTTCTTTTTCATTCATCTCGGCAAAAAACTTATCAAACTCGGACAGATCAAGTCGTCCATCAAGTTCAAGCCACTTCTGTCGCTGGTCGTAAGTTCCAAAGCGACGGACCATTCGGTAAATGTTCTTGCCTCTTGTATCACATACCCAGCACTTGAAATAATTCTTTGCGAAGTTCACCGACATTTTCTTCTTGTGGTGCTTGCAATAAGGGCAAGAATAAAGATGTTCGTCTTTGACTCTACGACAAGAGCCAAGAATGTTGTTGATGATTTTGATTTTTTCGTTCATGTTGTGCCTCGATGTATATAAGATAACACAGCATAAATGATTTGTCAAATAGATTCTTTATATTTTTTCAAACCTGCCAGAGCAACAACAACGGCATCGGCCTTATCATCTGTGCCGGGCTTTGGATTACCATGTCTCGTCAATTCGTATGTGAAATCTTTTGGATACTTTTCTGAGACCCAATCAATAATTAATTTCTTTGTATTCGATCCTCGAGGAATCTTAATCTCGTTCAGAGAGCGACAGGTTCGTGCTGGGAGCAACTCGGCTGAAAGATTGAAGATGCTTTTATGAATAGCATAGCAGCACATGCCGTTGAACCTTTGAAGTTTCGCCATTGTGTTGGCGGTTGTCTTACCTCCGGCAAATGCTGTGAAGGGCTCCTCAACAAACACTGCAAGAGGGTGAAGTCGTTCAATCTGCATTATCTTGCCGAGAGTGTTTTCGAAGAGGTGCGCTTTGTCTTCAAGCGACAGATCTTTCTTCTTGAATGTGATTGTGTCCGCAAACACTAATTTCTCATCTTTTGTGACGGCTGAGATACCGATTCTTGAGGTACTAATATCAATACCAAAAATAACTCTTTTTAATTCCATAATAGTATATTATAACATATAATTTATTATTTGTCAAGTATCAATTTCAATTTTAAATGTATAATCGTTATTTTCTTCTTTTCTTATTGGCTGAGCTAATGAAGCAATTCCAATAAGGTTTCCTTTGTCATCATACATGTTAATCTTTGAAATGTACGTTGTCTTTTTAAAATCATCATTTAGATTCTCAATGCTCGAGGAGACAACATTTTTTATTTTCTTTTGTCTTTCCTCGAAGCCAAATGCAGATCCGGTATCAGAAAGAGTGAACGTTGTTTCCTCTGACCAATCGATTGATGTTGGATTGTTTGATAGATTAAGCTCTCCAGCACGGGCATGACAAAACATTGTCATCGTGTTGACATAATTTGTGCCTTTGTATTTAATTTCAAATGAACGTTCTTCAAGCCCAGAACCGGCTGATGTTCCATCATGGAGACCAGTACCGAAGTCAAGCCAACGATTCAGCGAACTTGTATTGTAAAGTTCGGCTGAGGACGAAAGAAAAATTAGACCCTCGTTGTAAAACACAAGACCAACAACAGAGCCGCTGACTGACCCAGTACCATTGGTCTGTACCAATTCACCATTTTGCCTATGATCTGTTGCAGTTGCGACGAGAGTTCCCGTGGCGTAAAAATTTAATTCAACTGAGCCTCTCTTTATAGCAGAGCCAAACATAACTTGAGGAATATTGATAATGTTTGTATCAGGTCTATCAGCATTAATCTCGAATGATCTACTGTAAATTTTATAATTTGTAGCAATACGATTGACCACTCTGAATCTGTTTTGGTTTATTGGTTGTTCTCGTTTAAGAGACGCTGTCATAGCAAGATACGATGATGTTATGTTTGCACCGGGCGCAGACAGCAAGTTATTGTAGACAACTTGATTCGGATTCTGCGATCCTGTTATTGCGAAGTTACTCGAAGCAATCTGGGGTCGAAAAATCTGTTTTGTTGTATTCTCACCATCTGTTATGAAAGGGTGTATGTAGCTGAATCGGTTGTCAAAATTATACTCATATAAAGATTGGTATCCGGCAGATACTGCTGACGACACATTAGTCACAACATCGTTATTGATGGTGACGTTTGCGTCGTTAACAAATATCTTATAGTCCGGATAAGTTTTAGTTCTATTGACGTAAACGTCTTCTTTCTTGAACTTGAACTTTGACATTAGTAATCGAGGCGCACCCTGAATGTGAGAGAATTAGCTGATGTTTTCTTAATTGGTTCCGAAAGCTTTGCTGTTGCCATAAGCTGATTATCGGAGGAATAAAGGCCGATTGTTGTAGCGTATGAGATCGGAGGATTATTGGATTGACTATTCTTGATCACGATCTGAGAACCACTAAGGTATGTTGGATTTGATGAATAGTTAAACTCATTGGCGCCTATGTGACAGAAATAAATTGTTGAATTAAGCTCAACCGTATTGTTGAAAGAGAGATTGAAAATTCTATGTCTTAGGTTATCAGCGTTTGTTTCAATAAGAGATCCAGTAAATGAAGCAGGCAATGCCCCACCAGCACTATTCCATTGTACCGAAGACGATAGCAACCCGGCGGTGAATACTGACGCAGTCAATACTGCAACACCAGCTTGATAATAAATCAATCCTGCTGCTCGTTGTGTAGATCCTGTGATTCCGTTTAGTGGAGTGCCAAGGCTATTGCTAACATATAAGATACCATAATCACCAGCAGGAGAATTGACACGATAATCGGAGGCAGCTCCAGTATCTTTTAAAGTGATTCTTTTGCCGTCAAATGGAGCTGTATGCGCACCAGATACACCAAGCTCTAATGAGAAGGTTCCTTTTTGGATCTCGTCTTTTACAAGAAGTCGAGAAAATGTCAAAAACATAACATCGTCCAACTTAGATCCTGCGGTTAAATCCCCATCAGAATCAAATCTTTGAATGTTGCCATTTTTGTCGTATCCAACAAGAACTTGTGCCATTTGATTATAAATGTTGTTCTTTTTTGATTTCTGAGAAGATGCATTTGTATATTGCACAGACCCTGTGCTGAGCCCTACAGAGATATCAAAAATGTGGTTTGCAGAAGAACTTAGATAAGGGTAATCATAAACTGACTGAAACATTCCGTGAGAATAGTTTTTAATGTTACCGGTAGCGTAAGTTCCAGACACAATTGTCCCAGTTAGAGGAATAGCCTCATGAAGAATTGTTCTTGAAGCTGCGATGTCTTCGTTTCTAATTGTTTTATAAATACTAGCCATTTATTTCACCTTATAACTTTGCAAATCTGACTGGGATGTCAATTGAGTAACCAATGTTGCGCCCTGTAACTCTGACGATTGTGTCAATAATTTTACAATTTGAAGTCGCTGAACTGCCGCCGTTGTTTAAGATGGCAGCAGTTGATCCAATGAGATCGAACAAATAGTTACCGTTAACCAACTCGGGACGTGATTTAATTTTAAATTGTAGCCTCGCAGACAGAGGTCCATTGATTGGGCTATCGTTTCCAAGAAGCGATCCTTGAGATGGAGTTGTAACAAAGCTGTTTTCGTCGGTTTTAGATACGAGATACGTAGCGATGTTATCATCATCAACAGCAACAGGTCTTAGCATTGTTTGTCCTGATACATCAACAATAGATCCAAGACGATTATCGATTGTAATCATGAATTGTTCTTCAGCAAGATCGGCGGGTACATCTAAAGTTGCAGCAGAATCAATACCAGCGTCGACTTTAATCATTGTGCTTACATCGATTTGAGGGTTAGCACCGAACATGACACCTTGCTGGTGTGTCCCTTCGATGAAACCAATGCTAGTATTTAAGCCTTTTGCGCTGTTGTCTTCAGTGTCTGCATCAACGGCGACGATAAATACGCCGGTTGAATGTTGTGCGCTTTGAGTTTCTTTTTCATTTAATTGAAGAATCGGCATGAAAAGAATGTCATTTCGTGGAATCGAAACAAGCATTGATTTCATCGACGATGCATTGTTAGTAAATGCTTCTAAGATCGGGGTTTGAAGAATCTCAACGTCCTCTTGACCACTTGATGCTGTTGCATTGTAAAGCGAGTAGTTGATTTCATCATCACCAAGACCAAACTTCACAATCTCGAAGCTTCCATCGCCTCGAGACAGTCTTCTTCTTCCTTCATCGGTCAAGACGACATCTAAAATAATGTCACCACTATTATCTTGGAATCCCATATTTTTCTCCTAATACATTAATAAATAGATTTAAGGACTATTTTCGTCTTTTAAATTAAACTTTAAGTTTAAATCAAATTTCTTTCCTGTCTTCTTTGAAGTGATTCTAATTTTGAATTTTTTATTCCAAATAATAGGGCTCGTATCTCCAACATAGCTAATGTCGTTCATGTCTGGGTTTGTCGTATCAATACCATCCTTGAAAATCAAGTGCTCCATGTTTGGTTTAAGTTGCATAAACTTTTTAAATTGCTTATCAGTTCTGTAAGTATTAAACATTCCCAATTTAACTTCTTTGTATGTTATGTATGATTCATCAGAGTCTTCAATTAGCTCAACTTCAAAGATGGAGCTAGGGTTTGAAGGAATGTCAAAATTAGTCAAACTTCTAAATAAATAGTAATATTTTCTGTTAGGCGCTATGAAATCAGTAAATGAATTAACATTTATTTCTTCGCCGGGGTTACCAATCGTTGTTAAAAGAGCGTTCTCAAAATCTCGAATTTTCGTTGGTTTTTCGTCTAGGCGATAGATCTGGAAGCGGTTTGATAAATATTTATTACTAAAAGCAATCTCGTTAGTGCCGTGCTGTAAGTTTACTTTATAATAACTTATGTTGTCATCTTGAAAAAGCTGATCGTAATATCCAACAGATGTTGATTGCAACTGCTCGTTCTGAAAGTTGATGTTTTCGTTTTGCGAGAAATAAATCATAGCCTGATTTCTCTTACCCGATTCGTTAAAGAACTCAATCTCTGGTGGCAAAGTTGGGATGTCGGTAACCACCATTCTCTCATCAAGAAGCGGTAATTCGAGAACCTGAATTGATGGCCTATTTATTAAATTAAAATAAGCTTCGCCTCTTGACTCATCAAATCTAAGATTAGAATAATTGTATTGATTTCCAAACACGGCGACAACTTGCGAGATTTTGTATCTATAGGTCGTATCGTAAGAGATTAATGTGTCGAGATATGCTCTATTAGAGGGGCCGGTTATGTAAATTGTTTGCAACGGTGCATCTGATCCAATAGCGTATTTTTCGATTTTTAAACCCATTGGATAGCTTGGTGCTGCATCCATGTTGAGGAGCTGCTCAAAAGAGCTTCTAAACATGGATGATTGACACAGTTCTCTAACTCTGGAATAGGCATTGAAAAACAATACCTGATTCTCAAATCTTGAAGGCTCTTCTGAGTCAGAATAAAACTTTTCATCTGTCTCCGCAACAAAGAATGAAGTATCGAACTCAGTTAAAAACTGTGTTAGATCTTTTGTATTAACTTGTACATTAGATCTAGCTTCGTCAGAATAGAAACTTAAATTACTTTGGCCGGTTCTTTTCAAAAAAGAAAATAATTTATCTATCATTTTGTTATTTTGGAAAGCAAAGTGCAATGCACCATCAGCATAAGTTATACTATAAGTTTGGTTGATTTTAATAAAAGCATTATAATCTTCTTCTGTAAATCCTTCCTGTGGTATGTAAAGGTTGTTATTTGAAATAAAAAGATTTTTTCGGCTTGTGGCCTCAGTGTTATCGAAGGAGAAGTTCTCTAATAAAGTAGACTCTATGACTGGTTCTGTTGTCTCGAGTGGGCTGAAATCTTCTTCGTCATAAATGTTGAGCATGCCCAGAGGATTATTAACTTTCGTGAATGATTCATAATCGAATGCTTCAAAATTATTAACACCCTCCAGTGATACATTTGGATAATTAGCTACAAAGTAATGATCGATAAATGTATTAGCGCTAAACAGTGACGTCATCTGTCTTTGGAAACTTTGGAAATCATTTTGCGCAAGATAAGAAGACGCTGTAATGGTCTGTCTAAATATTGGCAGAATCGCTGTGGTGTCTTGTTGCACGAGTCCAGCGTTGATTGTCAAGATTGCATTGTTTTTATTTGTCTCGACAACTGCGTTGTTGACAATCTCAAAGTATTGTCCAAACTCTTTTCGAATCAGATCTTTGTTAACATTGTCAATGTGAATGTTTCCAGCGTCAATTATTCTATTAGCCATTAGTAGCCTCCTCCGCTGGGTCTAATTCTTCTTGTTGGTGTTCTATTTGGTCGATTTTGAGTCTGAACTGGTCTGTTGGTCTGTTGTTGTACATCATTCTCAATCGCAGGCGTTGCCTTTATTTTCATAAGTTGTTGTGATTTAGAGCTTTGGCGTATTTCATTGTTGCTTGAATAACGCTTGACGTATCTATCAGGCACAGTGTCACTTAGTTCTTGTCGTATTGTGGCTGATTGCTCAGGCAACCCTTCGCCTTCAATTAAAATAAAAGTATCGGTAGAGACAATATTGTCATCTTCAACGATCTGTACAAAGTTGTTTTTATAGTCCTCAAGAAATACGGCAAGGGTCTTGGTAGAATTTACAGCATCATTGCTGACGGGAAGGTATACAGGCTCAGACATGTTTCTCAAGCCAAGCTCATTTATCTCGAAGCTGTCAATGTAAGATGCAACTTTAATTTTTGAAAAAATGTTATTCATGATAACAGCAAATCTTTTAACATTAAGCAGATCTGTTTCTTCAAAATTAAAAGAAAATCTGGACAATTCGTAGTTTGACAGAATCAAGGCTTTAATCTGGAGGGGGAACAAAGAAAAATCAATTTGATTCTTATTGCGTAAAATGATAGACTCATCGTTTGTTAACGATAGAAATTTGAATGAATCAAGGATTACTTCATCAGCAAAATAATTTTTTATAGTCACAACTGCATCGGGTTGTTTATCTTCTTTTTCTCTTGCAAATTCTGTTTGAGATAAAATCAAACTATTGTCTCCAAGATATTCTTTTATGTCTTCACGAGTCTCATCCACGTCGATTACTTCATTTTGAGGAAAAGGTTTCCGTGCTACAAGAGTTGAAAGAAACCCTCTTGTTCTTGCCTTGAATCTTTTTTTTCCTTTTGTTCTTTTTTTCTTTTTGAATTTTGGTTTTCCACGAAGGCGCCCTCTATTTTTAATCTTTTTCTTTGGAGGGGGTTTGCCAACATTATCTTCAAATTTTAAATCTGTAATGCTTTGATGGGCCTCTTCTTTAAACATTGCAAGATTTCCTGACGAAAAATCAATCTTCTCATCATTTTTTACAAACTCAATTGGGCTAAAGTAAAGATACCTTGAGGTTTCAAAATCAACAAAGTTTAGGGCCTGTTCATCAGTTAAGTCAGATGTAATCGAAAGAATGTCTGATGATGCTGGTGTCACATCAAAAAATTTATTAAACTCATCGTATCCACGCTGAATGAGATAGCTCCTATTAACAATAGGGCTATTGTTATTAAGATCAAAAAACCTAAACGCTCCATTTCTTTTTCTTTGATATTTTATCAGCTTATTGACAATAAATTCAACTCGCTTAGTGCTATCAACTGTTTGTTTTGAGTTAGCACCGGGATTAGATTGAAGATCATACTTCTCGCTGAATTGTTTGAGAATCCTGTTGCAATAATTAACAACATTCCTATAGCTGTCTGTGGATACCGTATTTACATAAAGGTTCTTTATTACGTTTCTGAGAGTGGAAAGATTTTCTGATTTATCTTTGTTAAGAGTTTCAATAACATCGTGTATTCTATTTTCAATTATTTTAAAAATGCTTGATCTAAATGCCTCTTGACTTTCGATTTGATTAAAAGAAAGATCTGGATTTAAGGAGATACCATTTGAAGAGAAAAAGTTAATTATGTTTTGATTTGAAGGATTGATAGAAAAGCCTGAATAAATTAACTCGAGCCTAGACAATTCAGCAGATAGTGCATCATACCTTCTTTGAAGCTCTTGTTTAAAGTTGTCATTAAACTCACATGCAATTTTTATTTTATAATCTTTTCTTTCAAATGAGTCATAGATCTCATCAACTAGATACAGTTGTTTAAGAAACGCCTCGTTTTCAGGTAGCTCTTTAATGTAGCCAATTTTCTTAGAAACGTCAAATGTCTCTACGCTGTTTTCATTAAATACGGTGCTATTTGTTTTGATAAGGTTGTTTGGATTAGCTGAAAACTCTCTGCCAAAATAAGACATTAGGAAACTCTCTTCAAATGCCCCTTCATTCATCTTAGTTCTTGCAAGTACGTATTCGTTTGCATCATCGTATAATTTCTGCTTTGTTCCAAGGTCGTTGTATCCTTCGATTGTTTTTAGTGTTGCTTTTCTTACATCCAGAGAACCAACGACAAAACCACTCATTAATTTCATAAACAAGTCTTCATTGACATCGTAAAGTAACTGTGCTGTCTTAAGCTTTGTGTAGGCCAAGTTTATCAGATCCAAATAAAACAAAGAATATTTGCCTTGATTCTTGAAGAAATAAAACGGTATCTGCGATTTAACTAAGTTTGATTTCATAATATAACGTCCGAGGTATTTGTATAGTTAATTACTATTCTTCTCGTCAAAGTTGGGTGGTCTGCTTCAACGTGAACAGGGCCCACCATGTATTGTCCATTTGTGTGTTGATGATAAGGCCCGGAGTACAAACTTCCGTCTGGTAGATAAAAAGCATAGCTGACCAATTCGTCTTCGCCTTTGGCTATCTCTGACGCCACAGGGCCATCTAAGTATTTGTATTCAACTGGTAAGTTGAGATTGTTTAAATCATAAGTGACCATGGCGTATACAACAATGTTATCTCTATCTTTAAGGCCTGGATCGGGTGGTATCAGCCTGAACATGTAATCATTCATAGAATTGAAAGATTGACCAAGCTGCGCACTGTTACATAAAAAAGAAGATTTGTAAACATAGTATTGAAGTGGTTCAACTTCATTGATTGTAATCTCACCTGCATTTAAATCTTGAACAATTTTTTGAGCAATGATGTTGTCAGGTGATGTTCCGATGTTATCAAAACTCGCAACGCAAATAACAACTTGCATGTCTGCGAGGATTTGGGAATTATACCACAAAGAGTCTTCTGTGAAATCGTTCATTACGAGATCAATGACACAGTTTGTTCTGATACTGACATTATCAATGTAGACATTAGGCAGAGGACCTGTTCCAATTACTTCATCAGACATTAATCACAATCCTCCAGATCTTCAGGCGATACTCTAGTAGCGTAAATATCAAACTTATCAATCGGGTCGTATTCAGGGCACTGCAAGTCGTCATCCAAGAAGATGTTGTCGACTTTGATTTCTCTTATCTTCTCGCAAAGTTCGTCCGGATTAATTTCGGAATCAACTGCCAATTCAAAATAGTGCTCAACTGTCAAGTCTTGTCTTAATTCAAGTTTTGGTCGAGATGCATTTGACTCAACAATCATGTCGTTGATCAGCCTTCTTTCGTCTAAATCAAAGTATAGCGTTCTTAAGGTTTCTCTATAGGATCCTGACTCTTCATTTGTTATTTCAAAAACTTCAATGTCGTAGTTTTCTTTCTCGTACTCTGACCCAAATTCTTTGAGATAAATCATAATGTTGTCTTCTTCGACGTACATGATTCTTCCGTCATCCAAAGGTGCTGTTTCGTTTCTTATATCAAAAGTTTTCTCAAATCTGAATTGGTTTCTACGTCGAAGATAAAAATCCAATTCGAAATCAAACTGAGGAATTATTGTATTTTCAAAACTTCCCGTATTTGTTTCTAGAGAGTTTCCGTTATAGACTTTCTTGGAACCTGTTATTTCGCCATCAAGCATCAACGCTGAAAAAGCAGGAGTCTTTGTGGTCTCTGGGCTATTCTTGCCAAGAGGCATTTGGTGAGCTTGGTTGCTTTTAAGATTAAGGTTGCAAAATTCATCTATTGTTTTGTAAGTCCATTGCGTATTCTTGATTGCAGATTTATTTGGATTTGGAATTAGTTTTGGAGTTTCAAACTTTATTCTTTCAAAAGTTTGATTTTGTATTTCAGAACCATTGACTTGCTGGTCATCGTATAAAACATCATCATCAACAAACTCATAACAATAAGGGTCTAGTTTGCCTTGAGACATCAAGTACCTGCCGTATGGTGTTAATTCAAATTTTAAAACTTGGCTTTTATTGTTAAAGAATGACATTTACTTATTTCTTATATTTATTTTTTGTTCTTACTCTCTTCTTAGATAAAGACTGACTTTGTTCTTTTGCTTGTTCTCGAGAGATAGGTCGCTTCGCTTTAAGCTTAACTCTTCTTCTCCTTCCAACGGCCGCAGAAGTTGTGTCACCACTTGATTCACTTGGATCTTGTGCTTCCACATTAACGTCGTAATCTATGTCTGAGAACTCGATTTCGGCATCAATCTTAATTAGTTCTACTAATGAAAAGAAATCGTAAGGCCAGTTGAATGTAACTGGGTCTTCCTCGGTATCAAAATCTGCTGCGAATGAATTAGAGTTTGAGGCTATCTTACTGTAATAATTTGTCTTTGCTTTTTGCTTAACTTTAAATACCATCCATCGGACATTGTCGGGCATGGCTGCGCCAGTTCTTGAGTCATCATCTCCATCGCCACCGCCCATAAGTTCGTTGGCTAGCAGAGGATGCGAGATTGAAGCCTCGGCTGTCTCAAATGATTCTCCAATTTTTGGAGGTAAGTTTTGCCAAATGTCAAGAATGTCTTGAGCGTCAAATGTATGCTTAAACTCAAAAATGTACATTGCAATAGGAGTTACTTCATCGTATGTTATTGCATCAAAAACTGGGGGCAGAACATAACGCTTCATTTTAACAATCTGGTCGATGACAGATCGACTTGTCTTAGCTTCCCAGAAATCCTGATTAACGAGCCCAACTGAGCTTGGATCAATGCCTTGCGAGATAAGATCGCCGGCTTTGAAGTAGTTAAGGGCAGCTTGAAAATTATTATCTTTAATTTGGAAAAACTTTTTAATTGTGTCTTCCTCGACGTAAGGGATAGCCACAACAGCCTCACTTACTGTTTTAGATGCTCTTGTCTTTCCAAGAATTGTATCGTCATTAATGAAACCAATGGCAGATCGAAGAGATCTCATTTTACCATCAAAGGTAACCGAACCGGGAGCCAATAGGTTGTATTCACGAAGCCAATTGTTTGGAATGTCCATCACTCCGATGTCAACACCGTGACCATCCTTGGCAAAGACACCGTATTGGTGCCACATACCTCGAGGTGTTTGGCCATTTGCCTGATTAGCAGACGCTGTTGTTGGAATGTATCCTCTTGCAGAATCAAGATCTGCTCTTCTAAATGTTGGCATCGGTGTTTCAAATTTTGGCTGAATAACCCAGCGGGCATTCGGATCGGACAATTCTGTTGTTGAAAATGTTGTAATTCTTTTGGTACCACCTTCAACAAACTCGTCTTGTTTCACGGCACGCCCAAATAAGTTCAAACTTGAATAGAGTTGATTCGAATTGATGTTTAGATAGGTGTTAGACGAACAAGAAATTGCATATTCATTATTAAAAAATGTTTGCGTTGGACCCGGAATTAAATCAGAATCAGAACCAGAAAAAGTAGTTGTATTCAATCTCAATGGTCCCTGATCTAAACTAAAATAACTCGATGAAAAGACTTGTGAATCAAACCTAATGGCAGACGCTGTTATTTCATTTATGATCTCAGAAATTGTATATTTTTTGGTTTGAGTTGGATTAAAAACCATGTCAACCCAACATTGACCGTAGTAATAAGGCGGAGTATAGACTGGATTGAAGCCAGTTCTGGAGTCATTGAATGCATCATTAACTGATCCAGCGGAACCGGTGACAAGAGTAAACTTCGAAGTAAAAGTGCTGCTTCCAGCAGCTAGTGTTTGAGTTGAGCCTGTGGGCTCCATAACCACTTTATATTGGAATCCAGTGGCCGCTCGACCAGTTGTGACTGTAAAAACATCATAGCTTGATCCAAATTCATTATCCAATAGGTCACGCAATGCGGCTTGAAGTCTTTCTGCGTTACTATGGTTGTCAGCGAGGTTACCCGTATTGCTTACATTAAAATCTTGAAACAGAGGCGGAACCCCGGGGGTAAAAGTGCCTATTTCGTATTCGGTACCATCAACACTAAATTTCATTACTCTACCTGAAGTTAGGGTTCCTGTTATATTAAAACGTAAACTAGTAAATGTTTTTGAACCAAGGACTGGTGGACCAAAGGCAGATGGTCGAGAATACATCTCAAAATCAACACCATTAGTACCTGTGACTGTCATTTGAGGAGGTTGAAATGATGCAGTATTTCCTGTATAGAGGGCAAACGCTGTATCTGAATCAATGTTCATGAATACCCTCATTCCATAAGTATCGCCTCCTATAAAGTTTCCAAAGTTATCACTACCTTGAGGGAGCGAATAAAGCGTGGTCAATTGCCCATTTTTAAGAAAGAAATCTATTGATTCTGCGAAAAAATTATTGGCCATTTTGTAATACAGTGGTGCTGCATTTCTCCTTCTAAAATAAGTTGTTTTGTCATAACCATCAAATGCAGTGTCTTCTGGTGAATTATTCCGAAATGTTATACCATTAAGAAAATTATTTGGATCAACTAATGACTCAAATGGTATTCTTCTATCAAAATCGGATTTTATTAAATAACCATTTGTTGTCTCTGTTCTTTCAAACGTTTGGTTTGAGATGATTGGATAATCAACAGCAATACCAGATTTTATTGTGTTATACAGAACACCGGGTGCAAATAAAGCATCGTATACGTATTGCTTAGAATAGTTATAATCGTTCTCGCTAGAGTACCGCTTTATTCTCTCGCCATAGGCTGCGTCAAATTGTTCTGTTAAAGCAAGTGTTCTTTGTGCCGGATAAAAGCCATCATAAGCCAAAAATTTCTTTAGTGCTTTGCATTTTAGAGTAATCAGTGAGGGATCAGTAAAGCCTTCATGATCTTCTTTGATTTCGGCAAAATGTCTCATAAAATCTGTTGTTGAGTAAGTCTTATAAAATATGCCCTCGGATGAATCAGCGGAGCCTTCAAGGCCTCCCTCCATTTTGAAAATCTCATCAATTTTAACAAGAGAGCCGCTCTCAAGATATTTTGCAACAAAGTCGCTCATTCTGTATTCTGGTACAGTTGAAAAATCTTTACCAAGGCCACGAAGATCATCGAAAAAAGCACCGTATGTGTCGTATGCAGGATTCTTGCCAGAGAAGCGACCGGCCTCCCAGACAGCATCACCTTGATAGATTGGACCCATCGACTCACTACTTAGGATATGTATTGCATAAGAACTGAAAGGATTTACAACAGATGAAGATAAAGCGTTCCAGCCAACGAAAAAGTTACTATCTGATCCTGATGCTTTATGAAGTGTGTGACGGCGTGCATAAATCGGGGCGGGTTTTTTTATAGTATCAATAAACACTGACGAAGTCAATAAGTTACTATAATAAGGAAAAAAATGATTGTAATTATTTTGAAGAATTCCATTATTTTG
>MDTG01023498.1_pt1 | contig 18533 bp, 9 predicted proteins | sample 811421 | NCBI WGS metagenome assembly MDTG01 (sample SAMN05326645, study PRJNA326480) | marine metagenome | isolation source: seawater | place: Pacific Ocean: South East | collected 2011
AGATACTGATGGTGACGGCGTAGGTGATGCACATACATTCACGATTGGAAGTAACGGTCTAAGGATTGACTCTGGGGACGCATTTCCCACAGATGCATCCCAATCAACAGATAGAGATGGAGATGGTTGTGGTGATAATTACACGTATATCACCGATAATGACGGTTACAGAACTCCTTCCTCTGGCGATGCCTTTCCAAATGATTCCTCACAATGCATAGACCTTGATGGAGATGGTTATGGCGATAATTACACATTCACACTAGACCCAGATACTGGATTAAGAATCGAATCTGGAGACTTATTCCCATTTGATTTCTTAGCGTATGGGGACCCAGACAATGATGGATGTGTTCCTGAAAGTAGTTCGGGATTGCCTTTTGATTACGACTCTGGTAACCCATTAGTTTGCAAGGCACCGGAAGAGGTAGGAGACAATAATTCAGATACCTCGAACGAGACTGAAAATGAGGTCTGTCCTGCGATGATTTGTTCGGATGGATCGGAAGTCGACCCTCAGGACTGTTCTTGCCCGCCTGTAACAATTGAACAACCACCTAGTAATTTACCTAATTCTGAGGAAGATTTGTCTGAGTCAGAGGATTCAAATTCAACGCTATTGATTGTATTAATTCTGGGAACTATGGCTCTTTTCGGTGTGATTGGATTCGTAGTAGTCAGTAGACTTAATGAAAATAATTCTGAAGAACAGGTTTCTCAAGAAGCTTGTCCGCATTGTAACGGGCCAATTCAAGAGGCTGTGGAAAATGGAGGGAGATGGACTTGGTGCCCTTCATGCAGAAAATGGTTGGAGTACAAGGGCCCAGCATAATTAATTGGACGAATACGTGTGGTAATCTACTGAGGGTTTCAATGAATCTATTGCTGCAGCTAGTCTAGCATTAGACTCCCTTTCTCCTGATTCAATCAACGCTATTTCAGAACAAATTTTACTCTTCATCTTTTTTGATTTTTCAGTAACTGTATTTGGTAAACCAAGATTCTGATCACAACATCCATCTAAAATTTCTAGAATTCTATCTGTAGAAACAAGAGATGAAGCGGACACTCTCATCCCTAACACACCTCCAATTCTTTCAACACCATCACTTCTTTCTAGAGTATTGAGTAGATCTAAAACATCTGACTTTGCTCCTTTCAAATTCCCTTTAATTCTCCATCTGGACCCAATTTTTGAGATTCTAGCCTCGATGTGATCTTGATCGCGTTTTATAGCCGATGAAAATCTCTTTCTAGATGCGCCTAATCTACCACGCGAGGATTCTATTCTACCATGTAGAACCATATCTTCAACCTCTAATTGTAAATTCTGAGCTAACAACTCATTATCACCAGATGATCTAATTCTACGCATCTGAATTTTACGTGCTTTTGCTAATCGTAATGCAGCAGAATGGGCTTCTTTCCATTGTTGTCGCATGAAAAGAACGAGTGTCCATTCTCGTAATACTAGAACAAGAATTCGATCCAAGTCATCGTCTCTCTTAGAATTTAGAAGATGCGTAGACAATTCTTGTGCCATTACCTCTGCTAATTCCAATCTACTCTCAGCGATATAACTTCTAATCTGGTCAACGACCTTTGATGGATCGTCCATTCCAAACATCGAAAATCGCCTAATTTCGCCGGCGGACAGTACGACGCCGGACGCGAGGTTTCGAGGGTCCCTCGTCGTCATCATCATCACCATCATTTTGTGATTTCTTCTTAGTACGACGTTGTGGTCGGGAAACTTTTTCTTGGAAAATGTCCTCTTCTTCGTCTACTTTCTTTTCTTCTTTCTTTTCGTTGTTTGAAGTGTTTAGTGATTCCATATCTGCACGAACATCATCTGGAGAGCCGGCGCCACTTCCTCCGCTCATGAAATCAGCCATCCAATCATCTTCATCCATCATATCTTCCTCGTCACCACGTCGTTTCTTTGATGGGTTGGCATTTGCCATCGATGCTGCCATGATTGCAGCAATTAACAAAACAAGATTTAGACCACCCATTGCGTAGACAAGGAGATACGTTCCAGAAAACATCCCTGGAGAGGAGCAACCTGTTGATTCATCAACTTCCTCTAATGTTGGCTCTATGCACATGTCCATGTCATCCCGGACTCCGTCATTATCTATATCTGGAGGGCTAATATCATCGACAGTTGTTGCACAAATTGTAAACCCACTCACCGAACGTTGACAGAGATCAACAGTGAAAATAATCGATATCTGTCGGACATTTCCTGCAGCATCTCCCGCTTCAACAATGAGTTTCTGTGGTCCTTTAACAGGCCATGAAGCCGCCGGATCGACATACTCGAAAACGAAAACTTTACCTTCATCATCAAGAGCAGTGATATCCGTTACATTGAACCATTCAGTTCTTTGAATTGTAGATGTTGCTAGACCTTTCTCAAATTTAATTCTAACATAATCCACGCCTACATCATCGCTAACGCTTCCATGTACCCTCACATATTCTCCATACAAGTATGTGCTAGATGTCCCTGGTGAATACATTTGAATATCGGGATCTTGTACATCTATCGGCCAACCTTGAACAATGTTGGTTTGGGTGTTACCAGCTTGATCGACCAAAGTGTACTCAACATGTAATTGCGCGTTGTCAAGACCAGCAGGTAGTGTCATTCTCAATCGATAAGTTAACTCTCTTCCAGGTACTGGTTCGGCTCTTACCATTCCACCTTGTTCTGTGAAAGCAAAACCAGTTCCCTCTATCTCGTCATAATCTGTTGTTGTTACATTAATGACCGGATCTTCAGATAACATCTCATTCACCCTAAACAATAGTTCGTAATCTCCTCTAGTCAATGCTCTAGCGACGAATTCCGCTCCATCCTCGTCTTCACCTTCAATGATAATTTCAGCAGTTGGTGCGGTCGTATCTTCGTGTACTCTCCATACATTTCCTGGTGAGGATATTGCTAAATTCTCATTCCCATAAAGATCAGTTGTTGTGACAGCATACCAACGATATTGATCGAGTCCAACATCGATATTGATATTCCGATATATGGTGGTTGAATCCAGTGGCTCCTCAATATTGCTCATAATTTGAATCCAATTAGAATCATTACCAATATCCTCTGTGAGAACATCTTCAGATTCCCAATCATCAATGCCCCACGGATTACCTGGATGAGCCCAAATTGAATACGTTTCATCTGATTCATCGATGTTGTTTATCCAACTTACTAGAACATATTTCTGTGCAGACATTACTTCCAATTGTGGTTCTGAAACAAATGCTGGATTCGGCATTCTAGTATCCTCCAATGTAGGTTCTGAACAGTTTTGAACGAAGCGCGTGTCTTCGTAAGTTCCATTCACATAACCATATCTTGCCTCAGTAGTTACACAATAATATGATGACTGGACTATTCCAGGAGAAACAGAATATGATGTGCTTTGAACTCCGTCTGGAACGGTGGCAACCAATTCTGCATCAAGAGTGAGGTTAGAAGCAGAAGTTAGGCGAGTACCTACAGAACGATACACATGGTATACTTCACCTTCTGCACCCATTTGATCATTCCAGGAGATGGAAGTTATCCCGTTCATGTAAGTTGCTGAAACCGCTGTTGGCTCAGCAATCCATGGATTGAATGTATCTTCAAAAATCAGATTCGATGTAGACCCCGATGATACCAGACCATCATGATTGTTTACCCAATCAGCTATTGTAACTGCATAGTAAGATTCTCCCAGAGTACCCTGATCAACTAACACATCAAATAATTCAACACCAGATGGTGATGTTCCAACTAGTGTAGCTCCAGAGACATTCTGACCAAACGGGGTTGAACTCCTCCAAATCCTGTAGGTTTCATTTCCGTCTTCATATGGATCATCAGTCCATACAACTCTTGATGTTCCAAAGCCCGTTGATGGATCTGCAGTGAATGATGCAGCAACTTCGATTGCTGGTGATGGTGCTCTATTGTCTTCTCGAACAGGTTCACTCAAAGAATTGGAGGTTAACATCCTAAAATCTTCATATCCTTTGTCAACGATTGTTGCGGTATAGTAAACTTCTCTGTCGGTTCCAGTTGTAACCGCTAGACGATGACTATTGGTGCCAGCAGGAAGATCCATCGCTACCAATGATGGATTGAGGTCTGCCCAATTTTCTCTGGTAGCAGGAACTGGATGTTCATAAATTCGAATTGTGTATGCATTCAGTCCAGTTTCAGTTAATTGACCAGGGAAGAAAACTGGCACGGTATTATCCCATTCCAAAACTGTCTCGGAGGTTGCTCCATCGTAGGTTGCTCGGAGATTGAAAGGAGTAGATATTGGATTTGACTCTTCCAATATCGGCACATAATTCTGGGAAATATTCATTTCCACTAAACCATGTTCTACACCGTTGGAAAGAACTGTTGTAATTGCATAATAGAATGAACCATTGGAACTATGTGGAGTAAGGAAGGTTGTACTTCTCTCTTGATCTAGACATGAAAATGCATCCTGTTCAGGAAGACAAGCATCAACTTCACTGAAATGAGTATAATTTCCATCTGTGATATCTGATGCATTGATTGGTTGTGATGCTCGATATACACGATATTTAACCAATGGTAAATTCTGAATTGTTGAAGAGGATATCCCTCCTTCGGTTCCACCATCTCCTCCTATGTTTCTCCAAGTTACCCTAGTATACTCGTAAGTTGGGTCCCAAACTGCTTGCATTTCTTGTGCCTGAACGTCATTCGGGTCGCCAATATCTTGGAAATCATAGTGGTCATCAGCTGCCACTGGAGGAAACGAAATCATGCTCAATAATAGGATGAACACAAGCGAGAAACTGGAACGAGACTTCGTGGACATGGCTGGACCCATACTATCGATGGTACTCTAACTGACATGAACTTGACGCCGGGAAGTTATCTTAGAAACCGGTTCTTGTAACCATCGAAGTCGCCGGAAGAACCTTGCATAAGTTGTTACAAACCCCACCATGGACGAAGTCCGAACGGTAAGCCCATGGCCAAATATCGTAAGCATGTCAAGATTGGGTGCAGTACCAATTCTGATTTACATTTTTGTTCAATGGGATGGTAGCGAAGCATTTCCCGATTCATGGTTCTGGTGGCTCACTTTGGGAATTTTTGGCATTGGAATGGCCACAGACGCTTTGGATGGTTATCTAGCCAGAAAATTGGATAGCATAACAGTGTTTGGCAGAATGATTGATCCCTTGATCGATAAAATTTTGATTCAAACCATGCTTATACTTCTAGCTGTATCTCCTTGGACTTCTTCTTTAGTGCCATTTTGGGCAGTTATCCTAATCATCTCTAGAGAGACGCTGATCACAGGATTAAGAGGGTATGCAGAAGTACAACAAATCGACTTTTCAGCTAGTAAGTTAGGAAAGGGGAAGACTATGTCTCAAACAATTGCAATAATTATGATTCTCGGAGGGATGGCAGTCCATGGAACTTCAATGTCAGATATGCTCTACTCGCAAATATGTTACATTGCAATTATATTAGCAACCACATTAACAGTAATATCAGGAATAGATTATGCAATTAAATTGCGAAATGCAATGAATTAGTCTTCCATCCAATCTACGGTCGGTACAATTGAGGGATATCCAGCTTCTATCCATTCCTCTATTCTCGACCAAACTAGGTCCTCTTCAGCAAACGTAGTTTCAAATTCAGAAATGTTTCCGTTTTCAATTTCAGGCCAAGAGCTACCTATTATCTCCCACTCAACATTTGACTCAATCTTCCATTCCGGGTAACCTCGCTCATGAAGTCTTTTACGCAGAATTGATGGTTCGCATCTCAGAATTACTATTGCATCAACTTGTAGATGATGACTAAGATGTCCATCTATAATCAACGGACCTTCGATGGGACCTAAAACATGACGAAGTTTGTCAATGTCTATTTCTTTTGCTTGTTCTTCAATGTCAAATTCTCCCAACAATCCATTATCGTGGGCCAATTCTTCAACCGTAACAACTTTCCAACCACACAATTTAGCATGCTCAGCAACGCTAGTTTTTCCAGTGCCAGGAGACCCTGAAAGAGCAATGGATATACCCGGGGGCATACCTACCGCTCGACTATACCAGACATGAAGGCTCCGAGAATCGCAATCTTGACGCTCCGTCTTTACTTGCCTAGGCTATGTCTGAGGCCAAAGAAGGTGATGATGACCCGAAAGATGGACTACACCAAGAAGACAGTAGTACCGAAAAAAATCCAGAAATTATGGAAGTTGAGGGGTCAGAAATTAGCATGCCTAAAGGTATCAGTGCCATCATTTCTGCATGCGACCCTAGGAACTCAATTCTGAATTGGCTCTTAATCGCCGTTCCAATAGCAGGATATGCTAAATTTGCACATTTGGATGAATCTATACAATTTATTTCCTCCATGGTAGGTATCATGCCATTAGCATTCCTGATGGGAAAGGCAACAGAAGAGATTGCGACAAGAACCTCGGAATCTGTCGGTGGTTTACTCAATGCGACATTTGGAAATGCTGCGGAGATAATTATTGCAGTAGTTGCTGTTTTTGCGGCTGCAAGTGCATTTGCTGAAAATAATATAGAAAGAGGTAATGCAATGGTGATATTGGTAAAAACTAGTTTGATCGGTAGTATCTTGGGGAATCTACTCCTAGTAATGGGCCTCTCATTCCTCTGGGGAGGATTACGTCACAAGGAACAAAAATTCAATCCACAGGCTGTTGGAATTAACACTACACTCCTCCTACTGTCAACAATATGTTTGATTCTGCCTACAGTTTTCCACATTGCTCTGTCAATTAATGGAGTTGAAGAATCGGAAATAGTTAACCAAGTTATCATGGTTTCAAGACTAACAGCTGTCGTTCTAATGGCATCTTATGCCCTACTTTTGTTGTTCCAATTAAAGACTCATTCGGATTTGATGGGATCAAGTTCTCATGGCCATGAAGAACCATCTATGGAACTTCGCGATGCGGGAATTTTGCTTATACTTTCAACAGTTTTTGTTTCTTTAATGGCAGAGATTATGGTTCATTCAGTAGAGGCTGCTGGAGAAGCAATCGGCCTGTCTGCAGTTTTCATCGGTGTAATATTACTACCTCTGTTTGGTAACGCAGCAGAACATTTCACCGCAGTGGTTGTAGCAGGAAAGAATCGAATGGATCTCTCAATTGGGATTGCGGTTGGATCATCTGTACAAATAGCAGCTTTCGTTGCGCCTCTGGTGATTCTCGTGGCTTGGATAGTTGGAGTTGAATTGAGTTTTGAATTTGGACTACTAGAAACTGCAGCTTGTCTTCTAGCGGTCTTGATTGCGAACAGTATATCCAGAGATGGACAATCTAATTGGATGGAGGGAGCAATGCTACTTTCAACCTACATCATCATAGCACTATCTTTCTTGTTCTATCCCTAGTTATTCTCTTCGGAACAGTGGACTGCTTCCCGCAAGAACCATACTACCTGGTTCAACCAATGGAGCGATTCCCTTTGCAGGGACTCGGATATCGACTCGGCTTCCAAAGCGAATCATGCCATATCGTTGACCTCGACTCAAATTTTCAGAGACAAAAGAAAATGGAATTATGGTTCTGGCCATCGCCCCAGATATTTGAGTTACTTCGATTAATAATCCATCTTCGGCTTGTAGAACCGTTCTAACACGTTCATTCGCTTCACTTTCTTTCTTTGATGCTCTACGAAATGGCCCTCTTGAGAGACCTTTCCCAGTCCGATGTTCCATTGAGACAATCTTTGATTCAATTGGGCTACGTTGTACGTGAACATCAAGAGGAGACATGTAAATTGCAATTCGAAAAACGTCCGTCGATTGTTTATCATCTGTACCAACTGCAGTCCAGCGCTGTTCCGTTTCAAAACTCAATGGATCTTCTAACGGTTCGGGAAACCAATCACCTGTGAGGGAATGAACCTCTATATCCCCTGATTTTTTTTGCTCATTTGTAGGACGTCTTCCAGTAGACTTTTCTCTAACAACAAACATCACCCTTCCATCTGCTGGGGAAAGAATAAGCCTTTCATCAGAAGGTATTTTTCGCTCAGGGTCACGATGAAAGAAAATGATAAAAGATGCAAGGCAACCAAGTATTACTCCGGCCAGTGTAACGAATCCACCCGGATCAGACACAGTAAAAGAGATAGCAAACATTCCGATGGACATTGCAGAAATAAGAATCGATGGGCCCTGACCTGGTTGGGCGATGCCCATCAAAAACTCACTCTTCTTCCTTATCCGAGGTTCCAGCAGGATTCACCTGAATCTCATCATCATCAGTACCTAAGACCCCGTCGGGTCCAGCATCAACTGAGACTTCAACAGGGCCAACTGGAATTGTTGCACCCGTCTTCTGTGCGGTAGAAATGGCTTCTTCCATTCTTTGTTTGAAACTCTCTTGGGCTTTCTGGAATTCTGCAGCTTTTTGTACTGCAGATTCAATCATTTCATATCTATCCTTGATTGCTTGATTCAGGTCTTCGAAAACCTTCATGTGTTGCACATACCAATCATCACGGGCTTCCAGTTCGGACTGAGCGGTTTGCAATTGTTCATCCAGTTCTTCTGTAATTTCATAGACACGACCAAGCATAGCACGTTCTTTGGAATATTTTTCTTCCATTTTCTCTAATTCGGGCTCTAAATGTTCTACTCTCTTGGAAGATTTTGCTCCATCCAACTCAAGTTCACGAATTTTGTTATCTTTTTCGGAGAGAAGATGTTCAAGACCTTCACGTTCGATTTCACGGTCTAATGCCTCTTTTTCCAAGACATCGATGAGGGCTTGTTTATCTGCAATCTCCCCCTCAGCCTTGCGATATGCCTCATATAATCGCTCAAGTCTTTGGGTCTCTTCAGCAAGCCGACTTTCAAGTCGGCGGACACGCTGTTCGGGGCTATCCTGTTCCTCTACCTCATCGTCACTAAGTGGGTCCATCGTTCGTTGCAAAACACCTTCCGATATAACCCCGGCGGCTCCATTGGGGTCAGTTCCTACAACTCAGCCATCTGTAAGGGCATTCAGAGCGAGAGAAATTGCTAGTGTCAAATTTTCAGATGCTGGGACATGTAATTTCTCATCCGGACCATGTGCATTTCCATCCGGACCCATTGAACCCGTTACCAAAAACGATGCATTCGGAAACCGGTTTTGCATCATAGAGAGAAATGGAATTGTCCCCCCTTCAAACAAAGGCATCCAGTTTTCACCATACAAGTGCTGAGCGGCTAGGTTTAGAGCAGAATCAATTGATGAATGGATTGGAGGAGCACGGAAACCATCAGCACCCACTACTGGATCAAAAGTGACCTTCGACCCATGAGGTGGATTGGCTTCAAGTACACTCTTTATTGATTCAACAGCAGTTTCAGAATCCACACCAGGAGGAATACGGAAGGAAAGAGAAAATTCTGAAAATGGTCGTAAAACATTACCACCGTCTGCGGTTGATGGAAAACCATTTGCTCCAATGACCGCAAGGGCTGGTCGCCAGTTTCCGTTCAGTACAACTTCTACCGGATCCGTGACTTGTGGTTCCACTCCATCTAACATCGGAAATTCACTCCAGACAGAATCCCCTAGAACTTCGACGATTCTTTCAGCTCTGCTTCGTAATGAGGGATCAATCTCTACATGAAGTTCTGGAACCAATATCTCTCCAGTTGCTGAATCTTCAACTCTAGAAATCAAGTTGCGAGCTATTCTGAAGGTTTCGGGTATAATCCCCCCAGCAAGACCCGAATGAACACCTTCGCTACTGACCTCAACCTTTAGCGTTCCAGCAACTAGACCACGTAGCGACTCAGTAATCCATATATTTTCATAATCACCAGCGCCTGAATCAAGAACTACCACAAGATCTGGTTTTCCTATTTGTTTGGAAAGCGCATCTAAGTATGGAGGAAGGTCGAAGGACCCAGATTCTTCGCAAGTCTCGATTAAAAATCGGCAGCGAGGATATTTCAACCCATGTTCGTGCAGAGTTTTAACTGCCAGAGCACAAAGATAACCACCATACCCATCATCAACACTACCTCTACCAAACAGGTAGGGGCCATCAAAAACTGGTTCAAATGGATGTTTACCCTCTGACCACAAATCTGTTACTGGCGGTTGTTTGTCAAGATGGCTGTAGAACAGTACATCTCCAGGACCAGTTCCGGGGACATCAACAAGTAACACAGGTGTCCGACCAGGTAACTGATGAACAGAAGTAGTCATATTTTCTATGCCGATGTCGTTTGTCAACCAAGATTGAAATAAATCAATCACTTGGTGAAGTTCTCCAGTTTCTTCCCAATCAGGATCAAAACTGGGGGATTGAGCAGGGATTCGAATGAAATCACATAAAGAAGGAATAACAGAATTCTTCCAATTTTCGCGAATATAATTGAGCATCGTGTCTACTTGGGATTCATCCATGATTCTTGCGAAACAAATTAGCCCATTGAGTATTCCGATATTATTCATCATAGAAATACAAAACTAGCAACTAAAACATTCAACCCAATAACCACGATAGTACCAGATTGGTTTGGTATCAGATAGGTTGCCATCATTAATGTTCAGAAAGAACAACGATGATTACCAATTTCAGAACAAATGAATGAAGAAGGAGATTTTTTAATTCCATAATCAACAGCTATCATTTCACTCAACAAAGGATGTAACTCAGATTCTGCTAGAGACATAATTTCATCACTCATCTGTACCAATCTACCTGATACGCCTATCCAAATTGCGGGATTCTCCACAATCCTACCTTGTAATCCGTTTCTCGCTCTAGTAGACTCCTGGAGTTTCAATGCATAATGATAGATGAATAATTGTTGACGATGTTTCATGAGAATAGATCGTTCTGCATCAGTATACTCATTTCCAGAGATTGTTTCTAACAAAGTTCCCTGAATATCTACTTCAGATTCAAGAAGTATTCTTGCATCTTCTGTTTTTAGATCGATCGGCATTATTTTGAATTGATCTTCAGGACTTCTGAATGCGATCACTAAGTCAATGAGACCACTTAAACGAGCAAATTTATTTTTGGCGATTGCATGGATATGGACTCCTCGAGGAGTAACTTCGGATATCTCAAGATCGGGACTCTTGACTTCTAATTCCATTCCAAAAGGTAATTCTGTTCTGACACCTTCCAATGTTCCCATGTCTCCTTTTCCAAGATTCAAGAATTTACCTAAGTCAGATTTATCAAGATTTGATATCATGTTTGAAACTAACTTTCTCGTTTGTTCCATATTTACTTCTGATGTTAGATACTCTTGGAATACTTGATCCATTGAGTTTTCCAATAATTCACCTTTCCAACATGATTCTGTATTCTTTGTCCACTCTGTTGGTAATGGAGGAGATCTAGTTGATCTTCTTGGGCTAGGAGCACCAATTTCTACAAGTCTATGCACTATGGTACCAAGCACGTTTGCGGGTGGTAACATGTTTTCTCCAGTTTGGTGATTGCTACCCAAAACATCTATTCCCTCTTTTAATCCAACTCGATTTTCCAGCCAATATTGACGCATGCAAGTCTGGGCGATGTCAAGACTACTTGGTGAAATATTAGATCTCAACACGATTTCTCTAGGTTTATGAGAGGAGCCTGAAGGGCCGTTCTCTTTGATCTCTTTCAATGTTTCACTAAGATCAAACATCGAACGAAATACAGTCTTGGGAATCTTTCTATCCTCAAAGCAATCAGGAGAGTGGAAAATACGGATTCCAATTCCTTTGTCAACCCCAATTTTACATTTCATAGATACAGATAATGGGTCGATTATAATTGAGTACTTTTTTGGAGTGCTATTCAATTCATCTCCCAATTTTTCATCGCCAATAAGCCAGGGAGATTTTACGTTATTCATTGTTGATGATTGGCGCATAGATTCCAACAACATTGATCCAAATGAAGGAGTTGCTCCATGTTCTATTTGTAGTTCAATACCTGAATCCCCAAAACTTGTCTGTCTTGGAGAACCTGAAATTATCAACCGCTCTTCTGCTCTAGTGGCTGCAACATACAACAACCTACGTGCCTCTGCTTGAACTTGTGATTCATGTAGAAGTTTGATATAATTCCAAACCGATGAAATCGGATCTTTCTGATTTAACCATGGCTTCGGGTGTACCCCAAACATCTGAGGAGTGACAATTAAACGATCTTGATTTTCATGTATTAGTCTGGTTTGGGATTGGCCAAATATACCTGCAAGAATTACAACCTTTGATTGCAAACCCTTTGATTTGTGAATCGTCATTACTCGAACTCCTCCAGAGGGTGATGTGTCTTTTGCAGCAGTTGCATCTCCATCTCGTTCAATTTTAGCGAGGCGGTCGGCTAGCAGAACAATATCTCCTCCACTTTCTTGCAAGGTTAGGCGAATAAAATCAACAAAGCTCTCAGCATCAATTCTATCTGATGCAGTGGGATAAGAAAGCAATAAATCGCTATGATTAATTGTCCATTCCAGTAATTCAACAATCCTTCCGGAATTTACACGAGTATTCCAACCGTGAATTAATTCTGACTGCTGTTCAGTGTGAGCAAATGTAACCATTCTTTCAATCAAATTTGACCCTTCAGAAGAATCTCTAATGAAGCGGTCTAATTGTTCATCATCTAAACCAATTAATACGGACCGAGCCACCCATGATGCATGATGACGATGATATGGTCTGGCGCATAGTTGAACAAGTCCGAATAAAGGACGAACGGAAGGTCGGGAAAACAATGCTCCCTCTTTGTCAGCCTGTACCGGAATACCCAATGCGTTTAATCCGGATAAAATAGAATCAAGATAATGCCTACGACTTGGCAAAAGTACCATTATATCACTTGGATTGACTCGTGAACTTTCAACAATGTATTGACTATCTCCCGAACCAGATTTTATTTTGCAATCTGAACCGTCAACTAATGCTCTTATTCGCTCTACAATCAAAGAAGATTCCAATTCTTTTCTATTCCCATCTCCATGTACAAATAGATCAATGGGTTGGGTTGGATCTGACGGGACCTCATTTATTCCTGTTGGACCAATCGGTAATAACCATTCTAGAATTCCAGGGTCTTCCTTTTTATCCGGACAGGGGGTTAATGGCTGATCTTCAGCATACCAATCGGCATTTGAAAAGGTTTGATGACGTGGATGAAAAACATCTTTCCACCATCTATCCATTACGCGAAGTAACCCACCAGATGTACGATAATTGATTGATAATCTTACATGACCTGCCCGACGAAGAGAGACTTCTTCAGCCGAGATCTGATGTACACCATCGGTCCCATCAAATCTTACTTCTGGGTTCAAAAATTTCCTGTTTTCTGAACTGTGCATGGATGCCCTCACAAAAGAATCATGCAAAGCCCGAGGATCCCGGCTCCAGTCAGCCGTCCTAAGTGGATTGGGCTCTTTGAAAATATCAAGAGTCGATAGTTCATGAGTATTAATTCGTCTAAGATGCTCAGCAAAGCGATGGAAGGTGGAAACCTGGGCTTGTCTGAATAAGTAAATGCTCTGCTTAATATCTCCAACGTAACATATTGTAGGTTCCCATTCTAAATTTTGATCGGGGGTCATATCAGAATCTTCCCTCAACCTTGGACCCCACAATCTGGAAAGAAGTCGCCATTGACGGGGATTGATATCTTGGGCCTCATCAAGAATCATGGCCAAATATCGTCTTCTTATTCGTTTCAAGAGAGTAATACGTTCGACTAAATCAAACAGCGCCTTTTCGGCTTCTGAAACTGTTGCATACCCCAATGAAGTTGGGTCTTCAATTGCTTCGTTTGCAAGTTTCAGAGTTCTTTCCAAATGAGTGTCAGACCATGGACGGTGGAAGTCAATACGGTCTAAGGATTCGATGATAGGGGGGGAATAAAAAGTCCGACATACTTGGGGGCAACGCGATAAAAGTAGATCTCCTGTGAGTTCAGAAATATCTTCAAAATCATGTAAACTCCTTGTTGATTTAAGTTTACGAAGGATACCTGCAGTTGCTCGATGAACTACCCATAGATCGTTCAGCATTATTGCTTCTTGAGTAAGATTAAATCTACGACCATCAGAAATTTCCTTTCCAGAATAAGAAGTAGGGAGAGTTATTTTTTCAGGACGAATGGGATAGGATGAGGGCATGTGAGTAGGAATTGTATCATCAAGCAAACCAACTATGAATGCAATCTTCCTCACAAAAAGATGACTTTGGTCAGACCATTCAATTTTCACTTTATTTGCAAGTTTCTTGAGGTCTTCACTTATTTTCGGATAACCAGAATGCCCCCTCTCCCAAAGAGGGGTGTTTGTAGGCAAATATCCTCTTGGAAGTAGTGAGGGGGAACCAGTTAATCCATTTCCTCCATCTGCCCTTGCACCTGTTTGAGATGAGCAGATTCTGAATAGATGAAAAATCCGAACTAATGCATCCCAAGTATCTTGAGGAGGGGGGAGGGAAAGGGCATGATCCAATGCAGCCAAACGTGTTCCAGTATCTGTAACCTCAATCGCTCCTGCCTCTTCTATCAATTCTAACCATTCTGTTAGCGGGGTTTGTAATTTCTCCAAGATTTGGAAAATACGACCTTCATCTAACCATGATGTAATTTCTCTTCGGATTAAATCCGGAGAAACTGATTCGATAGATTGATCAAATAATTGTTCTACTGCCTCATCTAAGAAAACAGAACGACTCAGCATTCCTTTCAGGATATTTCTACATGTGTAGGTTGATCCTACTGTTTGAGAAACTCTTCTTCTTGATTCAAAGAATTTGTCTAAGATATCAGTAGGGATTCCTGCATCAATTGCCTCTCCTTTTCTACTATTATCGTAAGGAAGTCTCCAGGCGGTATTTACTGCTAGCATTTCAAGAGAAATTCTTTGGGATTCTGAAACTTGTTCATCAGTAACTTCAACACCCAATATCGATCGATGAGGAGAGACTAAACGTCTGAAAAATGAGTCTATAGTGCCAATTGGTGCATCCTCAAGAAGCATCCGAAACTGATCGGGAAGGCCTTGAACTGTGATTCTTGAATCAGCACCATCCTGAACTTCAGATGTTGTACCTTCTCTCAGTTCACCTAATGCGGTTCTGATTCTATGTTTGAGTTCTTCCGCTGCAGCATTGGTAAATGTCAAAACAATTACTTCAGTAGGTAGAAGGCCACCCCATTCATTCAAATCTACTCGATCGACATTTCCATCAACGATCATACCTCCAGCAAGACGACCTGGACGATACGGGCGAGGCAATATTAGTGATGCACGTTGAATTGGGGTTAGATAGTGCTCTATTACTCGATCAACAATTGTTTTAGTTTTTCCAGTTCCTGCACCTGCATCAATCACTAAGTGGGAATCCAAGTTCAAAGCAAGTCTCTGAGCATGATTCAACCCCATCTTCCTTCACCTCCAATAGCGGAAAGACCACAAATATCTGAAACAGAACAATAAGAACAAATCGAGGATGGATTTGGTGCAACCCGACGATTTCTAGCAGAATTATCTGCCCTAAAAACAGCATTCAAACGATGCTCTAACCAAGCTCTGAAACCCGGCTGACTTGAGGAGGTAGCCGTGCTAGAAATTGGCCTAAATAAACCGGTCAAAATATTGGTTCTTTCTCCGATTTCTAACCCGTCCAGAATTGAAATCCAAGCAGGATCTAACTCAATGTGATGAGTTGTTTCTAATCCAATATCAGAAACACCTACTCCAATAACCAAATCTCCAGGATGTTCGATTTCCCAGGCTCGTGCATAAATGGCTAGCTGTACATCCTCTAACAACGCATTATGATGCTTGTCGGCGCCTCTGTCTTTTGATGCTGTCTTGATATCACGAATCAAAACCAAACGCCTCGGCTTCCAGTTACCATCAGGGTACAATGGTGCCTTTTCTTCACTACCCGATTCGTCCACTAATTCTCCATTTACACCAATAGGAACTAAATCAACTCGATCAATAGAACCTCGAACCTTTACGTTATTTCCAAAATCGTCTGTTCCAATAATGGTTCCTTGGCCCTTACCTACATCCTTTCCAATTTTGTATTCCATACAAATCGGAACCGAATCTGGAATGTCAAACTCTGCAGTGATGATTTCAGCAAATCGTCCTGAGGGTGGAATTTCTGAACGCGAAGCCAGCCAATTCCTCCAAGATTCATCATCCATACCAACAAGGTCTCGTAATCTTTCATCTGTCACTACATCAGACCTTGATAGCCAAGGGGCATGAGCGTCAAGTAATTCTGCCATTCTTGTCATTAATTTCTTTTCACCTATTCCACTAGTAGCAACAGATCTAGGAATGAATGAGGTACGTTCTACTGAACGAGACATATTGAGAGCGTGCTCAATCATACCTTCAGCTACTTCATGAATTAGCACCCCCCTAGTTCTACTATCAAGCTCCTCATCGGGGACATCATCGGAACCTGCATTCAACGCCTGGCTAAGCCAACCCTTTCTACCACATTCAATCCAAGATTGAATTCTTGATGGTGACCAAACTTCTGGAACCTTCCATTTGTCTCCAGAAGAATGTCCGTGGCGATTGTCAACAGCCTCAACTTGAATTGCTTTGGGAAAAAGTGGACGAGGATCAATACTCATTGTTTCCTTATCATTCCAGACTCCGCCGATGACTGGCCATGAAGAATTTTCCACCGGTCGAGGTAAATCGCCTGCAAGATGTTTCGGTTTAGGAATAATTGTCAATGGTTTGGTACTGACTACAAAATCTCTAATTTCAGCTTCAGAGTGATAAGCGTCCGTGCCTGAAATTAAGGATGGCTGTCTTTGAATTCTATCTGAAAAATACTCGGATTCTAGAGTTACAAGTGGAGATGTATAAGAAAGTGGCACTGTCGTTGTTGGTTTCCTCTTAAGCAGTAAATTTCCCTCAGCAGAACGTTTAGATCTCCATGAAACTCCATGTAAATCCTCAACAACCACCGTAGAGGAACCATCAGAATAAGACTCAACTGATCGATCATTAGCAACAATTAGGGATTTTTCCTTTTGGGTTATTTGGCACCAACCAGAACCATCGAAAAAGTCCTCAGATGAAAGAAACGATGGGAGAGATTTGGAGGGGGAATTATCTCTCCAATATTCAACATAAGGTGCCACTGGTGGTGCAGATTCATCTAGAATTGTTGGGTCAATCACTACCACTTCTTCTGCAGAATGGTAAATCGATTGAAGTAAATGACGTGTATGCCGAATAGGACCGTCCGGGCGCAATATTCCCAATCTTTGTCTGTCTTCCTCTTCCAATAAAGGTGGAAGTGTAACTCTCAGTTCCCAATGATCAGCAGTAGGCTCAACGAGAATTGTTCTTTCAGCAAAACATCCCAGAACATCGTCAGGTGTCCTGACTAAAACCGAAGAAAGTGATGACTTAATTTCGGGCAAATTTCCGTAATCAATTACATATTGAACTTGTTCGCACCAATATTTTGCACTATCAGGGTAAGAAATTCCTATCGATTGCTCATATGACCTTAATCTACACAACTCAGACATTAAAATCTGCAAACCTACCAAGCCATCGTCTCTTTCTCCATCAAAATATTGAGATTGATTATCCAAATTCATCATGGAAACCAGATTATTTAGCCACGAATCAGGAGTTGATTGATTGATTTCAAATGGAAGCTCTTCCCCAGTAAAACATCCTATTCGATAAGATTCATCCTTGAAGAAACTCACATCTTGAGCATCGAGAATCGGAAATAATGCGCCGACAGTGCAAAGAAACCACCATTGTGTCTGTTCAAATGCCTCGGGATTTCTAGATTCTTTAGCATCAAAAGAAAATGCTCTAAGCCAATCGAGAAGAGCGCCTCGTCCCCCAATTAATCTACGATCTCTCGCCAGCGATTCTAAGACTTCACGGTCAGGTATTGGACGCAGATTATGATTAATTGGATGTTCTGAAACTGCATCTAATTCAAAAAGACGGATCGTTCTCTGAACTGCAAATGAAAGAAGAGATTCTAAAGAGAAACACTCTTCTGAATGAACTGTCTTTAATGCAGAAGAAATCCAATGGACGAGGGGGCTACTTCGAAGTTTAGTTCTATTTTTAGAAACAGTGATACCTAACGAAGAGAGTTCATTTGTCCATTCAGATGGAAGGTTGTTACCAGATGGATGGACCAGCAGGATATCGTTAATCCCTGAATCAAGATATTTTTTAATTACTCTAGCAGCAACTCTTGCAGAGGATGTTGATTCTCTGATATGTACACGGTGAATATTTGGGGATTTTTCTTCTTTATATGGCTCATGTGAAGGGACCCATGATGGAATCTCAGCTGAATTTTTTACTGGCCGAATATCATCAATTAATAATCCATGATATCCCAGTCGATGAGAGCCATGATAGCAAAGTTGGTGGACAGGAATTCTTAGTGAGATACTCTCTAAAATCTTAACGAGAATTGGATCTGTAGATGGAGAATGATCCATTA
>MDTG01059615.1_pt1 | contig 18533 bp, 18 predicted proteins | sample 811421 | NCBI WGS metagenome assembly MDTG01 (sample SAMN05326645, study PRJNA326480) | marine metagenome | isolation source: seawater | place: Pacific Ocean: South East | collected 2011
ACTTCTGAAGTGAATGCTTGATCCATGTCAATTGGTTTTATTTCAGCTTTTAATATGTATGTCGGTATTTAATATAATCCAGAACCATAAAAGAAATGAAAGAGAAAAAATAGACGTAACTAACAATTTATTTTTAATAAATAAATCATATAACATAAAAATACTTATATTATATTGTTGTTCTATATTTGTATCTATATTTTTCATAAATAATTAATATTCATATTATTTAAATCTAATTATATTATACTGACACAACTTTCAATAAGAAAGGTGCAATAAATATTTTATACTAATTAATGTCACAATATACGTTTAATTAAATCGCTAATATTAAATAACTTAAAAGATATGATAAAGATTACAATTGCTGGATTGGGATATGTTGGACACTCACTAGCGGTTTTATTGTCTCAGAAATATGAAGTATGTGCTTATGATATTGATCCAAAAAAGATAGTTAAAATTAATAGTAATGTAAATTTCAAAAATGAAAAAAATATAAGTACACTTCTTAATAAAAAAAATTTCAATATTTTTGGAACTTTAGATAAAAAAATTGCTTTTAAAGATTCTGATTTTGTTATAATTGCTACACCTACAAACTTTGATGATAAATCAAATTCATTTAATACGAGCACAGTAGAGAGCATTATTAAAAGCTCAATAAAAATTAATAAAAAATGCGTTATAATCATTAAGTCGACAGTTCCAATTGGCTTCACTGATTTAATGAGAAAAAAATATAATAAAAAAAATATTATATTCTCACCAGAATTTTCAAGAGAAACAAACTCGCTTTATGATAATTTATATCCATCTAGGATTATTGTTGGAGATAATACAAAAGAAGCTAAAAAATTTAGTAATATGCTTATTCAATGTAGTTTGAAAAATAAAAAAACTGTCAAAGAAATTTTTATGAGTTCATCTGAAGCGGAGTCAGTAAAACTTTTTGCAAATACTTATTTGGCAATGAGGATAGCATTTATAAATGAATTAGATAGTTTTTCTGAGAGTAATATTTTAGATTCCAAAAAAATAATTCAGGGAGTGTGCTCAGATGATAGAATTGGTGATTTTTATAATAATCCTTCATTTGGATATGGTGGATATTGTTTACCAAAAGATACAAAACAATTATTAAAAAATTATAGGAATATAAGAAATAATCTTATTAAAGCTACTATTGAATCAAATAATACTCGAAAAAAATATATTGTTGACTCAGTAATTAAACGTAAACCTAATGTAATTGGAGTTTTTCGATTAATAATGAAGGAAAAATCTGATAATTTTAGGGAAAGTGCAATTATTGATATTATAAAAATTCTTAAAAGAAAAAAATTTAAAATATTTATTTATGAGCCTTTCATAAAGTCTAAAGATTTTGAAGGAATAAAAATTATTAGAGATTTAAATGAATTTATGAACAAATCAGATCTAATTATCGCAAATAGAATTTCAACTAAGCTAAAGAAATATAAAAATAAATTATATACTAGAGATATTTTTAATAAAAATTAAATATATTCCTTATGTCAATTAAATTTTTAAGATTTAAAAATAAAGGTTCAATTGCAAAAGAAATAGTTAAGTTAATGATCGGTAAATTCGAAAAACAAAAATCTAGAAAAATTCTAATTTCTGGAGGAACAAGCCTTAATTTTATATATGAGTATATTTTAAAAAGACGATACAATTTGAATAAGGTTAGTTTTATACTTTCTGATGAAAGAATGGTATCAAAAAAATCAACGAGGCTAAATTCTTTAAATATAATAAATAATTTTATTGAAAAACTAGACACGAATAATAAACCATCATTTATATACCCTTCCCCAGATACTTTTGTTAGAGAAAATAAAAATATTTGTGATTTCTATAAAAAAGAATTATCAGACAGTCCAGAATTAGCTATAATGGGAGTGGGTGATGATGGGCACATATGTTCTATATTTTATGAAAAAACAGAAATTATTTATCAGAAATCGCCTTTTATAATTTGTAAAAGAACTAATGAAGATTTTAATCGTATCTCATTAAATATGGAAACTTTACAAAAAATTCCTGAAATAATTTTTGTAATTACGACTAAAAGTAAAAAAAAATATTGAGCCAAATGAGAGAATTTAAAAAAAACCATGGTGACGAATCATTTAAAATACCAATTCTTTTCCTACTTTCAACTTATAAAGGTAATTGCAAGGTATATTTTTCTGATGAGGTATATAATTAGATTATGAAGAAGAAGAATAAAATATTAATAGCAACATCATCTTTTAATTCATATAAGAATAAAGATCTTAGTAAAAGTTTAAATTCTCTAAATGTAATTTTTAATCCATTTAAAAGAAAATTAAATAAAATTGAATTAAAAAAACTGATAATTAATAATAATATAAAATATATTATTGCTGGACTAGAAGAATATGATAGTGAAATTATTAATTCAACTGATATCAAAATAATATCAAGGCTTGGATCAGGTATTTCCAATATAGATCAAAAAGAAGCACGTTTAAAAAATATTAAAGTTTTTTCAACTCCTAAAGGTCCTATTGAAGCTGTTTCAGAACTTACTCTAAGTATGATGATTACCATGATAAGGAATGTATATGATATGAACAATAATATGCATAAAAATAATTGGCTCAGAGAACAGGGTAATTTATTAAGTGGAAAAACTGTACTGATTATTGGATATGGAAGAATTGGGAGTCACTTAAAAAAGTTACTTTCAAATTTTAATGTCAATATTATCATTTGTGACAAGGTAAAGAGAAAAAATAAAGATCTAAAATATATGACACTTAAAAAAGCTTTACCTAAATCAGATATTATTACATTTCATACAAATACAGAAAAAGAAATTTTAGGAAAAGATGAATTTAGATTGCTTAAAAAAGGTGTTATAATTTGCAACTCTTCCAGGGGTTCAGTAATAAATGAGAAAGAAATTATTAAATATGTAAAAAATAAAGTTATCAAAAAAATATGGCTTGATGTTTTCAATGATGAACCATACTCAGGTCAGATGTCGAAATATAAAAACATAATTCTTACTCCACACATTGGATCTTTTACGAGAGAAACAAGACAAAAAATGGAAATTCAAGCTTTAAAAAATATAACAGATAATTTTTAACTAGAAAGTATATTTTTATCTTGAAGTATTTTTTTAAGACCTTCCTCATCTCCTTTATCAAGCATATCTCTAATAGTTGAAACAATTGTTTTAATATCTTTTATTGTTTCTGAGAATTCTTCAGAATACATGATTTTATCATTAACTGTTTTGGTTAAATCACTATTTGAAAATAGTTCTTCGTGCAACTTTTCTCCCTCTTTCAGGCCTGTATATATTATTTCAATATCACCATCTTTATCAGCTTCAGATTTTACTTTGAGTCCAAATAGTTTGATCATTTTATTAGCAATATGATTTATTTTAATTGGCTCCCCCATCTCAAGCACAAATATTTTTCCATTACTTTTTATTTGCGTAGCTTGAATTATCAAATTTACGGCTTCAGAAATTGACATAAAATATCTTGTCGCATCTTTATCTGTTACAGTAACTGGACCACCATTTTCAATTTGTTTTTTGAAAAGTTGAATTACTGAGCCTGATGAGGCAAATACATTTCCAAAGCGAACTATAGAATATTCAACTCCACGATCATTATTAAAATTGATTAAATCATCCTGAACAATCATTTCTGAAATTCTTTTTGTAGCGCCCATAATATTCGATGGCCTTACGGCTTTGTCTGTTGATATCAGAGTGAAGTATTTTGTTTTGAACTCCTTGACTAATTCAGCGATATTAAAGGTGCCTAATACATTATTTCTTATCGCAGAAAGTATATTTTCCTCAACTAATGATACATGTTTATAGGCTGCCGCATGAAAAACATAAGATGGATTATATTTTTTAAAAATAACTCTCATTCTATTAATATCACAGACTGAATTTAATGATGATATTATATTACAATTCATATTATTTTTTTTTACCAAATTTTTTAGATCATTCTGAATATTAAATAAATTTAGTTCAGTATTATCAACTAAGATGATTATAGACGGATCTAAAAGTAAAATTTGCTTACTTAATTCACTTCCTATAGATCCCCCTGCTCCTGTGATGAGAAATACTTGGCCTTGATCTATTTCGAATTCTTTTCTAAAGTCAACTATCTCCCTGTTTATAAGATCAGTAATATCTAGATTTTTAAAATGATCTAAATAAACCACTCCACTTGGAATTGATGTAATATCTTGCAAAAATTTTATATTGATGTTTTTGTTTTCAAATAAATCCACCAACTCATTTTTCTTCTTATAGTCCAATTCAGGCAATGTTACTAAGATTTCATTTACGTCATGCTTATTAATTAAATCATCTATTTTAGAATAATGTGTAACGGCATAACCATTAATATTTGTTTTTTCTAATTTTTTATCATCATCAATAAAGCTTATTACCCTATATCTACTATTGAGTAGTATTTGATTTAGGGTTTGAGCTCCAAGTTTATTAGCTCCATAAATAACTATATTTATTCTATTTTTTCTAATTGAATTTTCACTAAGTATTCCTGAAATAGAAATTCTTATAAAAATTAAAATTATGAAAAAAATAAGTGGTTGAATAATTCCAATAGAACGTGGAATCTGAGGTATAAAAATAAAATAAATAATAGAAGCATAAATTATAGAATAAATAGTTACACCAAAAAAAATTCTATTAAGAGTAATTAATCCCACATACCTGAGTATAGATCTATAAATTGATAAATAGTAGAAAACTGGAAGAAAAATTAAGCTATATAAGAAAGCTTGGTAAGCACCAATTTCAAATGAATAAAAAGTTTCCATCCTTATAGAAAAGGCAATCAATACTGACAAAAAAGAAGCTGAAATATCAACAAAGATTGTTATGAGAATTTTATTTAATCTTGAGATGTTTATAATAAAATTTAACATAAATTTATAAGCTATCAGAGTCTAGATGTTACTTCTTTATTATCAAATAAAGATTTTACATCATAAATGACACAATCATTATTAAACTTTTTTAAATTTAATTTTTTAAATTCATCGTGCTTAACAGCAATTATTACGCCATTATAATTTACATTATAAATATTTGATAGAGATCTTAATTTAATATTATATATTTTTTTAACTTCCTGAGCATTTGCGATTGGGTCATAAATATCACATAAAATATTTTTTTTTATTAAAGTTTTTTTAATATCAATTACTCTTGAATTTCTTATATCTGAACAATTTTCTTTAAATGTAAGACCTAAAATTGCAACTCTTAATCTTTTTTTAATTACTTTTTTACTGCGCATTAAATTAATAACTTTATTCGCAATATAATCTCCCATTTTATCATTTAGTTTTCTACCTGATAGAATAATTCTACTTTTATATCCAGCAACTTTAGCTCTATGAGCTAAATAATATGGATCTACACCAATACAATGGCCTCCGACAAGTCCGGGGTAAAATGGCAGAAAATTCCATTTAGTTTTTGCTGCATCTATAACCTGTTTTGTATCAATCTCTAATCTATCAAAGATCATTGATAGCTCGTTAATAAAAGCAATATTAATATCTCTCTGTGAATTTTCTATAACCTTCGCAGCCTCTGCAACTTTAATTGATTGAGCTTTATAAGTTCCTGCTTTAATTATACTTTTATAAAGATTATTTATCTTTCTCAGTGAATCTCTGTTTGAAGAAGAAACAATTTTTTTAATATTTACAAGAGTATGTTTTTTATCACTAGGATTGATACGTTCAGGAGAATAACCAACTGAAAAATCATTATTAAGTTTTAATTTTGATATTTTTTCTAAAATAGGAACACAATATTCTTCTGTGAGTCCAGGATAAACTGTAGATTCATAAACAACTATGTCATTTTTTTTTAATAGTTTTCCAATTTTAATTGAAGCATCTTTTAGCATTCTTAGATCAGGCTTTTTATTCTTATCAATTGGTGTAGGGACAGTAATAATGTAAAAATTACAATTTTTTAATTTTTTAGAAGAACTAGTAAATTTAATAAACTTTGATTTTTCTATGTTAGAGGAACTTATTTCATTTGTACTGTCTATTTTTCTATTTAAAGAAGTAATTCTTTTTCTGTTAATATCATAACCAATAGTAAAATATTTTTTTCCAAACTCAACTGCCAATGGTAGCCCTACATAACCTAGTCCAATTACTGCAATTTTGTATTTATTTTTCATTTATTAGAATATTTAAAAGCTGTTTTATAATTAATTTTCTTTCTTTAATAGATAAATTAGACCCACTTGGTAAACAAAGTCCTTTTTTAAATAATTTAATCTCAAAAGCATTTCCATAATATTTATATTTTTTTAAAACTGGCTGTAAATTCATTGGTTTCCAAAAAGGTCTGACTTCTATATTTTTTTTCATCATTAATTTTACAATCTTATTAATAGAAACCTTTATTTCATCACCTAAGACAATCGTCGTAAGCCACCTGTTTGAGAATATTTTTGTTTTATAACTCTGATTTTCTTCAAAAAATTTTATAGAATTAAATTTTTTTAAAAGTAACTTATAATCATTATAGTTAGTTCTTCTAGTTCTAACCCTGTCATTAATTGTTAGCATTTGAGCATAACCAAAAGAAGCTAGCAAATTGCTCATTCTATAGTTATATCCAATATCTGAGTGTTGATAATGAATATAATTATCTCTAGCTTGTGTTGATAGATACCTAGCATAATTAATATATTTTTTATTATTTGAAACCAATGCTCCTCCACCAGAGGTAGTCATTATTTTATTTCCATTAAAACTTAAAATTCCTAAATCACCAAAACTTCCACATTTTTTGCCATTAATTGATGAGCCTAGCGCTTCAGCCGCATCTTCAATAACGGGAATATTGAACTCTTTTGAAATTTTCATTATTTCCTTAATTTTTGCTGGCATCCCGTATAAGTGAACAACTAATATAGCTTTTGGAATTTTTCCTTTCTTTATATATTTAATAATAGTGTCCCTCAGAATTATAGGACAAATATTCCAACTTTCTTTCTCAGATCCAATGAACACAGGAATTGCATTACAATATAATATAGGAGTAACCGATCCAATAAATGTAAAATTTTGGCATAAAATAATATCACCTTTTTTAATTTTTAATGCTCTCATTGCAAGATGTATTGCTGCAGTACCCGAGCTCACACACAATGAATGTTTTACTTTTAAAAAATTACTAATTTTATTTTCAAACTTTTTTAAAAATGGTCCAACAGGGGCAATCCAATTTGAATCTATTGCTTTTGATACATATTTAATTTCATGTCCTGATAAATGAGGTGGAGATAAATATATTTTTTTCAATTAATCTTCTTCCTTTCCTGAAAATTTATACATAGTGGTTTCATCATCAAATTGATTATCTTTTGTTTGAAATAATCTAAAAAAGGTTAAAATTAATATCTTTATATCGAAAAAAAAATTTTTGTTGTCAACATAATAAACATCTAGTACAAACTTTTCATTCCACTTCAATCTATTTCTGCCCTTGATTTGAGCATAACCAGTAATACCTGGCCTAATCTCATGCCTTCTATTTTGAAAATCATTATATAGCTTTTTATATTCGCTTATTAAAGGCCGAGGACCTACGAATGCCATATCACCAATTAAAATATTATAAACACTTGGAATTTCATCCAAACTTGTATTCCTAAGAAATTTTCCTAACTTAGTGATTCTTTCATTGTCTGGCATAACTAAATTATCTTTAATTATTTTCATTGTTCTAAATTTATAAATATAGAACTCTTCACAGTTCAAACCACATCTCTTTTGTGCAAAGATTATTGGCTTACCATCAATTAACAGAATAAGAATATATAATATTGTAAAAATAATAATTAAAAAAGGTGAAATTAAAAGAATCAAAAATAAATCAAATATTCGACTATACATAATGAGATTTTAACTGACTTAATATGTTTTTGTTTATACACTCTTTTTTAATAATTTAATAAAATTTAAATTAATAATTTTATTAGAAAATTTTTGCTCAACCAAATTACGACTTTCATTTCCCATTTTTTCAACATATTTCTTATTATTTATAAACCATACCATTTTTTCAACTAAAGCATCTACATTTGCTTTTGGTACTAAAAATCCGTTAATGTTATTAATTACAGTTTCTTTACACCCTGGTACCAATGTCGTAATTATAGGTCGTCCCATAGACATAGCCTCAAGAATTGATCTCGGCATTCCTTCGTGATAAGAAGGCAAAACATATACATGAGAAGCTCTAATTATTGGTCTTACATCTCTTAAAAAGCCTAAATATTTGATTATTTTTTGGTCACAGCTTTTTTGTATATAATTCAAGTCAACACTGTTATTCGAATGGTCCTCAGATCCTGCAAGTAAGAATTCGACGTTACTAAATTGGGCTTTTATTTTTTTTGCTGCTTCAATATATTCGATAACTCCTTTATCTAAAATTAGTCTTGAGATTAATAGGAATGAAAAATTTTTTTCTCTAAAATCTGCCTTCTCAAAATAATCAATATCAACACCTGACCCTTCAATTATTTGATACTCAACACTATGTGCAATTCTTAAATTTTTAAATGACTCTAGGTTATCTTTATTTTGAAAAATAATTACACGAGCTTTTTTAAGTGAAATTTTACAAAGAAAAATTAAAATGTACTTTAACGGAAGCCGAAAAAAATTTTTCGTATTAAAAATATTTCCTAATCCAGTGATGAGTGGCATATATACTGTTCTTTTACTGAAAAGTAACGCTAATCCGGTATACACAATAGGCTTCATTGTGTAACTTAAAATAATTTTTGGCTTTAATTCTCTAATAATCTTTATAAGATTAAAAAAATATTTAATATCCGAATAAATGTTCACTAAATTGGTATCTAGATCTAGGTTAATATAGTTAGCTCCTAAATCTTTTATTTTTTTGATATCCTCATCGTTAGCATTACTAGCAACAGCAGTAACATCATACCCAGATTTAATTAATTCTTTTATTAAAGATCCTCTGAAATTTATTATTGACCAGCTTTTACCACCTATTAATAAAAAATTTTTTTTCATTTAACTTTCTGTCTCAAGCCAACTTTGAAACATCAATATATTCCATATCCTATGATGATTATTAAAATCTCCTGACAAATGCTGATTCCACTCTTTGCTAATCAAAGCGTAGTTTAGATAACCTTGTTTTTCAATTACACTTTTATTTATTAAATCATTTGCCCACTCCTTGAGAGATCCTCTTAACCAGTGGTCAATAGGTATACCAAATCCACTTTTTGGTCTTTCAATCATGTTTTTTGGTACATACTTATATAATATATCTCTAAGTATTTTTTTACCTCCTTCAGAAGGATTAACTTTCATGTGCATAGGTAAAGACATAGCAAAATTTATAATTTCTGAATTTAAAAAAGGTATTCTAGTTTCAAGACTATTTGCCATAGCAGCTCTATCAACTTTAACAAGTATATCATTTGGTAAATAATCTTTTAAATCTGTGTTCATCATTCTTTCAATAAAACTATCACCGTTTTCATAAAATCTATTTCTGCTCAAAGAATCAGAATTTTCACTATTAATTAAAGATGGTGAATTTTTATTCCATGTACTTATTAAATGATTATAAATTTGATATTCATCATTCATTTCAATTATTTGATTAGCTTTGAAAACTTTTTCTGAAAAAGATAAATATTTATATTTATTGGGAATAATACTATTCATCAATCTAAATAAATAATCCCATTGTGAAGGCTTTGTTTTATTAATTAATTGTGAAAATAAACTTCTTAAAAAAATTGGATATTTTGAATACTTCATGAATTTAGGTGCATAAACATATCTATTATATCCACCAAATATTTCATCACCAGAATCACCTGTTAAACAAACTTTAACTTTCTCACGAGCAAATTTACTTATTAAATAAGTTGGGACTTGGGAAGAGTCAGCAAATGGCTCATCATATATAGTGGACATACTAGGTACGTGTTTGATTACATCATTTTCATTCAGAATCAATTCATTATGTTCTGTGCCAAGATGATTGGCGATCTGTTTTGCATATACCGATTCGTCATAAGATTTTTCAGTATAACCAACACTAAATGTTTTTATTCTTTCACTAGAATTAGCTTGCATTAAAGATGTTATTAAAGAAGAGTCAATTCCACCAGATAAAAAAGCACCAATTGGAACATCTGCAATTTTCTGATAATTAATTGAATTACTTATTAAGTCCTCTAAACCAATTAAAGCTTCTTGGTATGTTCCTTTAAAAGTATTTATATTTAGATTTAGGTCGTGCCATTTTACTTGAGAAATTTTTTTACACTCTCCGTTTAAAATTTTAAATTTAACATATGATCCCGGTCCAACTTTTTTAACATTTTTATATATTGAATTTGGAGATGGTATATAAGAGTATTTTAAATATAAGTTAATCGATTCAGTATCAAGGCTATTATCAAATGATGGATGCAATTTAATGGCTTTTAACTCTGAAGCAAAAATTAAATTATTGTTTTTATAAAAATAATAAATTGGTTTCTCTCCAAATCTATCTCTTACTAATGTAAGTTCATTCAGCTTTTTATCAAAAAGACAAAATGCAAACATTCCATTAATTTTTTTTAATGCCTCGTCTAATCCCCAAAATTCTATAGTAGCAAGCAAGACTTCTGTATCAGAGGATGTTTGAAAAGAAAATCCCTCATTTAAGAGTTCTTTTTTTAAATCTAAAAAATTATATATTTCGCCATTAAATGTAATTACATACCTTTCTGATGATGAAATCATTGGTTGATTAGCATTACTGTTTAAATCAATTATAGATAACCTACTATGAAGTAGCGTAATTCCAGATTCCTCTAATAATAATTTTCCTTTATTGTCAGGTCCCCTATGATGAAGTGAAAATAATATTTGTTTTGACAATTCATCTATATTTGACTTTGATACTTTTTTATTATCTATGAATCCAGCTATTCCACACATAAGTTAAATTTTTTATAAATTAAATACTTCTAGTTTTTTTTTGCATAGCGAGTCTTTTTCTAATAGATACTTTTGAATTTCATCATTTGAAGCCGATTTAACTCTGTAGATTAACAATAAATCTTGTAATCTAAAAAAGAATAAAAGAAAGTAGAATAAGATTTTAAAATTAACTTTTGTAATTTGAAAATAATATTGCATTAAAAATTTTTTTTTATATTTCCTAAGGCCAATTTTTCTATTTTCCCACGCTATTTTAAATTTATTCCAATAAAAAGAGTTTCCTTCATTATAAACATAAAGAACTTCATCTATATTTGAAAAAAACTCATTCATGCATAGAGATTGAAGGAAATCGATATCTTGTGCGACATTCATATTTTCATCAAAAGAATATTTATATTTTAAATTTTTTTTCATACAAATAGTCGCAAAGGCAATTGGAGGATCAGATAGGTCTTTTATTAGTAGATTTGAAAAGCCCTTGTTGCATCTAACTCCAATCGGTTTACTGTTTTTAACAGTAATAAGCCCTGACCCAAGAAAAGAAATTTCGTCATTATTTAAAATATGATCAACCTGAACTTGAACTTTTTCAGAATACCACCAATCATCACAATCAAGAAACATTATAAATTCACCAATTGACTCATTTATTCCTCTTTGATAAGAAACCCCTCTTCCTTCATTTTTTTTGAGAGAAAAACACCTAACTCTTTCATCATTGATTTCATTAACAATATTGAAGGATTGGTCTGTAGATCCATCATCAATAAAGATAAGTTCCCAATTTTTATATGTTTGATTATAAATTGAAGCTATCGCTTCGTGAATAGTTGATTGTCCATTATAACATGTCATAATAATACTTACTAAGGGATTTTCCTGCATTGAATTTGTCTTTTTTGCCAACATATAAAAACTTAGAATAAATAATTCAAACGTGGAATATATTTTCTTATAATTTCTTTGAGATAGTTATTATTTATAAATTGAACCCAATGTCTTTTATTATTTCCTAAATTTGTAATATAATCATTTATTGACGAACTTTGAATTTTTTTAATTTTATTTTCATTAGAATCGTAAATATTAATGCTGCTGTCTACAGGGTATTTTCTTACAGGATATTTTTTATCCTGAATATAAAATCCATTATATAAAAAAGCATTATTAAGCGTCTTTACCTTAATGTGATTTAAGTCAGCTAAACTAAAAATACTTTCAGCAACATGCGATTCAGAAAAAAATTCAATATTAGAAATTTCTCCTAACTTACTAAATTGATTTCCAACGACATAAAGTATTTTTTTTTCATTATAATTTCTTAGCTCGTCACTACTAAAAATATTATTAATTACTTCTTTTTGATTTATCTCAATATTTTTCCAGTGATATGAAATTCCAAATACTACAATTAACATTAAAAATATTGATAATATATGAATGTTTCTATTTTGAGTAAAATATACAAATAGATATGAAATTAAAAAAGCACTATATATTGATCCTCTGTTTCCAAGATTAAATGCAGTTTGATAATAGCCACCAGTTATTGAAAACATTAATAAAGCAATAATAATAATTGAACTTAGGGAAATAAATAAATTAAAATTAAATTCAATTTTTTTATTTTTAATATTTCTTCGATTCAATAAAAATATAAAAAAAATTATTATAATTGTTAGTAATAAAGAAACGTAATTATTTTCAAGTACTGAGTAATATATTTTTATAAAGAATGACGGACCAATATTTGTATCAAATAATGTGATAACTTGAATAATATAATTTTTAATTACTGTAAAAATATTTATTTCATTTGGTATTCTTGAAATTGAAGAAATTGAAAGAATTTTTGATATAAAAACATAATATAAAATATAAACAAAATTGGGCAACAAAATGAAGAGAGATTTTTTATAAGATTTATTCAAAATAAATAGAATAGATAGACCTAAGGCAATTGGAGTAGAACCATATGATATGAAACTTCCAAGGAAACTAAATACAATTGATCTTTTGAAATAATTTCTTTCTAGTAGATAATAAGCATAACATAGTAGTGCAATAGATAGCATTAAATATTGGGCTAAAAAAAAATAAACTGTAGAGTCGTGCGTAGGCCAAAAGATAAATAAGAACGATATTATATATGAATAATAATTGCTGGTAAAAATAGAAAAAAATTTTGATATAGCATAAAAGGAAATAAAGAGGTAAAAAAATTTTATAAAGCTGAGGAAAATGATGTCATTAATATTTATAAAATTATAAAATATTGTATGAGTATAAAATAAGACAGGAATATTTATATAGTTATTAAACGGGATAAAGATATTCGAAACAAATTCTTGTCTGATATTATTTATTGCACTAAAATCATCGGAAACATAACCTGTAAGAAAAACAAGTACAAAAATAGTAATACTTATTAATAAAAATAAATCAGTATTTTTATGATTTGATTTTGACATAAACAGTAAAAATTGTCTCATTTATTTTTTCTCTAAAAATCTAGACAATAGAAGCTGACCACCGGCATTAAACAAAGCTGCGTAATGAAAAGCGCCTAATAATAAAATTACAATAGGCAATCTAAATTCAATTTTATCTTTTTTAAATGTCCATAATATAAGAAAAAAAATTAAAAAACCTAAAATTCCATGAGCATGTAGTAAATCAAGCCACGCAAAATCTCCCCCATTGAGTGGAACTTCACTAATGTTCGTAAAGCCAAATAGATTTGTGAAAGTATCATTAGAAAAAACTGGGCTTCCATCTTTTCCTAATGTCAATGAATTGAAAAAAAAAAATTTCTCTGTTAATACATTTGTATAATAATTAATAGACATTTTTTGAGTTACAGAATTTAAAAAACCAATTAGAAAAATAGTCACCAGAGTTACAGCAATAAATAAATTTTGAATTGAGAGAAGTTTAACAAATCTATTTCTTTGATCTACAATAAGCCCTATGAAGTAAAGTATAAAACCAGTGCCTGACATTGCTAATAATATTGTTAGAGAATATAATAATAAGATATATCTTTTATTTAATAACTTTTCTCTATTAAGACTATAATACCATGCAATTGTTAATGTTGCAGTCATTGGTGAATTTCCTGTTGGACCTAACGGCCTATTATAGACACCTAAAACGGAACCACTAAATTCTTCTCCGTATAAATATATTGGTTGAAATAAAAAATTGATAGCAATGGTCTCTGTAATTATTAGTAATAAAAAATAAATGAATGTTCTTTCAGATGAAAGGAAATTTATCAAGTAACTTTTGATATGCTTTATATTAAATATTAATAAAAAAAACATAATGCCATAAAACCACTTTATATTAGACAGAGTAGATATAGGATTAAGAGAATTAATAATTATGACTGAAATGTATATTAAAAAAATAAAAATAATAAATAATTGCGCCAAATTAATTTTGATATGATGTAAATTTAAAAAAACTAGAAATGCCAAAACAATAAATGCGGGCATAGATGTATCAAGATATCCTGAATATAATGACAAAATAATTGTCATTGATATTAAAAATTTGCTGAATAAATTAATTTCTAATGGGCTATCTATTTTATTCATTTATTAAACTTTATATTAAATTTAAGTCTGAATCTTGTTAATATTTAATATTAGATCTTTGTGAGTTTTATTTAATTCAAAAATTTTATATTTTCCCTTACAGATCTTATTTAAAGACTTATACAATGAATTATAATCATATCTAAATTCTTCATTACCATTTCCAGATTTTGTTAATTTTTTTGCAATTTTTCCAATAATACTGCTATTAGATGAAAGATTACTAATAGGTTCAGATATTATTAATGATGAAGTAGAGTTCATTATACATTGAATCAGTTTTTCTAATGAGTCATGAAAGTGATATAATGAACCAATTATAATTATGACATCTGACTTTGGAAGATTTTCAAATTTAAGCAAATCTCTATATTTGGCATTATAGCCTTTTTTCTTAGCATTTAAGATAAAATTATGATTTATATCAAATCCATTCCAATCGATCTGATTTTCCTTGCACCACTCAGCAATTAAAATATCGCCAAAACATAATTCGGTAACAATTTTAAATTTATTAGAAATTAATATATCAATAATATAATTAAATCGTTTTCTATACCCTCCAAGATATAAAAGATTCATTACTATTCTATAAATAAAAATATTATGATAGATAAAACTAAATTTCTTTTTGTTTAAATCCATTTTGTCCAATCCCATTCACCATTTATTTTTGAACAAAAATCTTTTAAATAATCATGAGAAAGAATTGAAGTTCTCTTTAATTCGTACATATCGATATTGGTCGAGTTAGTTCCAGGCTGACTAGAGCTTGCAGATTTAAATCCACATTCTTTGACTGTTTTTTTTACAATATCATTCAATGATCCATGTGGATATGACATTAAATCAATTTCTTCTCCTAAAATATCTTCTAGGCAATTCTTACTTTTTGAGATTTCTTCTCTTATTTCTCTAATACTTAAACTAGCAAGTGGTTCATGTGAATATCCATGTGCACCAATTGTACAATTTTTTATCTGAGATAATTCTCTTAATTCTGGAATTGAGAGATAATCATTATTTTTCTCAATTATCATTTTGGGAGGGACAAATACAGTAAATGGAATTGAAAGATCAGACAATATTGGTGAAGCTTTATAAAAAACATCTTTAAAGCCGTCATCAAATGTAATACAAATAGAATTGGGTACCAAAGTAAAGTCTTTAAGACTAGATAGTCTATCATTACAATTATTATGAAGATACTCTAAATGAATTTTAAATAAATTAATATCAAGAGAATAAATTTCATATATATCATTTTTTACCCTTGTTCCAAGAGAGTGATACATAAGAATTCTATTCCCTTTAGGCTTAATTAATTTGCCTATAGTTTTTGATAAAAATTTTTTTATCAGTAATTTCGATCTATAGCTCATTTAAACTTATTATTAAAAATTTAATCCACCAGTTACTGGAATATTTGTGCCAGTGATAAATGAAGATTTATCAGATAAGAGAAATTCAACAAGTGGCACTATATCTTTAATTTCAACATTTCTTCCAAATGGAACTCTTTGTCTATTAAGTTCGTATATTTTATTAGGAATATTGCTTAAGAACTTTGTTTCAATCATGCCCGGCGAGATAGCATTGATAGCTATTCTATTTTTTGAATATTCTGAGGCAATAGATTTAATAAGTCCTAACATTGCGTACTTAGAAGTAACATAAGGTGACATCGAACTAGGAGGTTCTCCAATTGTAACACTAGAGAGTAAAACTACAATTTTACCAAAATTATTTTTTTTCATTGATGGAATAATTTTCTTTAAGATCATAATTAATGATCTTAGTTGTATATCAATACATTTTTCGAAGTCCCTATAATTCAGCTTAGTAAATTGTGAAATTTGTAATGGATTTGATGCAATATGAATAAATTTTGATGGAATTAGATTTTTTTTTGACAGCAAATTAATAAAATTGATTAACTCCTTTTGTTTGCTAAAATCAACTTTAAATTCAAGAATATTTTTTTCCTTTTTTACAAAACTTTTCAAATCATTTTTATTGTAAGTAGCTAAAATAATATTTTTTTTAGATGAAATTTTTTTTAAAATTTCAATTCCAATATCTGAAGATGCGCCTGTTATTAAAATAATTTCTTTATTCATGCATACTAACCCTTATTTTTGCCCTAGAAACTAATTCATTACTTCTCAATATTTTTGACTTAATAACAATACTTTTGAACCTATCATCTATTTCAATGATTTTTCCCTCAATTGTTAGTAAATCATCTACGTATACAGTTTTTAAAAAATCAATGTTTACACTATTAAGTAGAGCAAATTTCCCTGGTAAATAAACACCTACTAATTTTGAGTAAAAAGATGAGGTTAACATTCCAAAAACTACCTTATCTTTATAACCCTTTGAAATTGCATACGATTGGTCAGAGTGTAGAGGGTTTACATCGCCACTTATTTTTCTGAAATCATTAATCATTCCTTCGTTTATCTTTACTTGAAACTTCTCAACTTGGCTCATCTTTAGTTCTTCAAACTTAAATTGATTAATGCTCATTATGAATAAAAAAAATTAATTCAAATTATATTTGACTAGAATCATGTCAATTGTATCTCCAACATTATGTTGAGAGTCTAATTCTTCAAGTGTAAATGAGATATCAAATTTTTTTTCAATAGCAACTATTAAATTTATATGAGTTAATGAGTCCCACTCATCAATATCGTCAGCATTTAAATCCCTACTAAATACATACTCACTGTCAAAGAAAACTTCACTAAATATTTTCTTTAGTTCTTTTATTATTTCACTTTTATTCATTGATTAGTTTTATAGCATGCTTATTAGATTTAATCTCTTTTTTTAAATCTAACTCCCAAAAGACTTCCTCTATCCCTTTTTCTCTAATATTAAAACCGAGATTTTTATATAAATTTACATAATTTATATTTCTATCTGTTTTTCTATATAAGGCTGATATTTTCGTAAAACCATACTGTTTACAATAATCTATAAACTTTTTAAAAATTAAGTATTCAAGACCTCGATTAAATACTCTACAGCTCATTACCCAAATATTAATATCTATCTCTTGCTCACTAATTTTTTTACCATAAATTACCGAAACTATACCATGACTTGAAAATTTATCAGATAATGATCCATACAAAATTATATCTTGATCATCTATCATTTTATTTTTTATAAATGATACGCTAGTTTTTTCTTGAGTTGTGTTAAATTGATTAGTTTTATTAATTAACTGAACAACTCGTTCAATAGAACTTTGATCAATTTTACCAATTATAGCCTCCATTTCTAAAGAAATTAAATATTCATGATGACTTTTAAATTTTGATAAACTTTCTTTACTAATAATGGATGATTTAATTGCATCTGCTCTTTTAAGGTCTTCTTTCGTAAGGTTATCCAACTCAAAAAAATTACTTTGATCAATAATTTTTCTAAATTGTGTGATATCTTCTCCAACATTTGGAATTTCAATATTAGTATTATTAAACATTTCATCTCTTTCCACGGGATTATTATCCACAAAAATAGCAGCATTTTGACCTAAATTGATTGTATCTAAAACTAATTTTAAGTTTTCATATTTTTTTTCCCAGTTGGCAACAAATACTGAAAAATCCTCAACTTTTAAAATTGTATTTTCGTGATCAAACCCTAATCTGGCAATTTCTTTTTCATTTTTACTAATTACAGCCAATAATATACCCCTATCTTTTAATTCTAATATATATTTCTGAAAATCCAGAAATGCATCTCCTACTGCTGTATCTCTTCCCAGTTTAATATTTTCAAGGCCATCATCACCTATTGTTCCACCCCATAAAGTAT
>MDTG01024108.1_pt1 | contig 18530 bp, 17 predicted proteins | sample 811421 | NCBI WGS metagenome assembly MDTG01 (sample SAMN05326645, study PRJNA326480) | marine metagenome | isolation source: seawater | place: Pacific Ocean: South East | collected 2011
AATGTATAGAAGATAAATACTTTTGTTTCAAAAATTTTTTCATCATCTGAGATTTTATCTCTTTTAAAGAGTCGTAATAATGACCTACCAAGAAAATAAAAAGTAAAGTTAAATATTACAAACTCTAAGTTGTTCATTATTTGAGATATTTTTTTAAATCTAAATGATTTGACATACTATTTATAGTTTATACTTAGCTAATTCTTTTGAATGTATATGAAGATTAACTAACTTATGAGTTCCGTTTTTATTCTCTAAAATTGGCCTGTTGTTTTTAAATACTAATCTTGATTCATCTGACAAAAATTTATTTTTAATTTCATGTGATTCATCTAACCAACCACCTCTTGGAAGGTATCTTTTTCGAGTATCTACGGATCCTATTTTATAATATCTTTGTGGAATTAAACGCCTTGGACGATAATGTGTTCCTCCAATAATTTGACCATAAGTTGCAGGATCAAAAATGTAGTTAGTATTTTTTTCAGGACTGGATTTCAATATATTAAATAATTCTGGATTATTTTTGTAAACAGATGCTAATAGTTTCATCTCATTTTTTGGGTAACTTTTCCAATCAGAAGTATTAATATCTTTTATGATTACTTCATACAATTTGTTACATAAATTGTCTAAAATTTCAAAATTTTGAAAGTATGAATATCCAAAAACCAACTGATTCTCATTCACTCTCGTTATGTTTACTTTTTCTTTAGTAAATGAATTAAATAGTTTTTCTGCTTCTATATATACTAAAACATCATTATCGAAATGAATGACATTCTCAAGCTTGTAATTGCCAACAAAGTCTCGCAAAATGAAAATTCTAACAAGTGAAGTGTCCCATAAAGGATTTTTTTCATAATTTGTATCTTTATAAATATTACGCTCAATAATTTCTCTAGTTTGAGGTGAGGTTATTTCTGAACTTATAATTGAGAATACGCCCCCATAGTTAGTTTTTTCATCGCTAACTAAATATGTGTTACTATTACTCTCTACTTTTTTTATGTTTGAAATACATTCGCGCAAGTAATAAGGTATTTTTTTTGAATTATAAAGAACATAATTTACATTACTTTTTATCACAAACAAATGATAATTAAGTAAGCTTTTTACTTGCTATAGATCAAAAAATTAGATTTTATACAATTTAAAGGAAAAATTATTAATAGAATATTAAATTAAGTGAAGATAAAAAAATTTTTTAATGATTCAGAGCTCTACTCATATTTAGATGAGTTTTTAAAAATTTATAAGAACAGGCCTTTTCCAGACAATGCCGGAGGAATGGGATTGAATCATTCTTTTGCGTTATATTCACTAATAAAGAAACTAAAAATTAAAAAAGTCTATGAATCTGGAATTTACAAAGGTCATTCGACTTGGTTAATTGAACAAATTAATAAAGATATAGAAATAGTGGCGTTAGATATTAATTTAAATTTAAGAGAATACATCTCAAACTCAAAACAGGTAAAGTACTACGAAGGAGATGTAGAAGACTTGTCCTACGAAGGAATCAATAGAGATGAAACATTATTTTTCTTTGATGACCACACAAATGTAATTAAAAGGCTTCAATTTTTAAAAGCATGGAATGTTAAATATGCAGTATTTGAAGACAACTATCCTCCCGGCCAAGGTGATTCTTATTCTATAAGAAAAATTAAAAAACAAACTGGCCAGACTATTGAAGAGTGGTTCCCTAAACATGTAAATAATGAAAAAAAATATAGTAACAAATATATTCAAAAATTTTATAATCGCCTTACAGGACAAAGCTCTTCTCTTCAGCACTTTCTAATTACTTATCCTTATTATCAAAACAAATTAAGAAAACCAAACAAATCAGATTTAATTTTATTTAACAAGATAGTAAAAAACGATTATGAAATACAGCCTGTATTTATCAATGATTTACAGCGTTGGGGAAATGATTGGACAGGAGACTACTCATCACTACCCCCCTTATTTAAGAGTTTTCAGGAATCTAAATTTTCAAAAGAATTTAATTTAATAAATGAACAATCAAAAGGTTCTTTTGATTACACGTATTTTTCATTTGTTGAGCTTTATTAAGATTTAGTTTTAGAACTTAGTTACTGTATTTTTGATATATTGATCTAAAAATTGAAAATTAAAGTAGTTATTAAAGCAGTACCTCCCATAAGCTAACATTTCTTCATATTGATCACTATTTAGTATATTGTCTACAATTTTTGGTATTTTTTTTATTTCGTTTGGCTTTACTAAAACAGCCAAATCTTTCCAATTTATTATCTCTTTAAATGGAAGTATGAATTCATCTGAAATATAAATAGGTATTGAGCCTAAGGCTATAGATTCATAAAGCCTAAATGAAGTAGGACCATAGCCTCTTGGACATATAGAAAAGTAGGAACTTTCAATTATTGAATTATAACTATCACTTTCTTTATTAGTAAATTCTGACCTCATTGAATCAAGGTTTTTAACATAAAACCCTTTTTTGTTTTTTAATTTTTTTTCAATTTTTATTCTTAAGGGATGAGTTTCTCTACCTAAATAACATGCTAGATTTGTTTTTTCTCTTAATTCTGCCATCTTCAGGTCCTCAAAAATTAATGGTAGAAAAATATGAGAGAGGTTTATATTTTTAGGCGTTCTAAACATTCCTCCCATTGAAAATACCAATGTATTTTCTAAAGAGACCAGAGGTCCTCCAGCTAATTGAGTTATAGTAAAATATTTTTTTTTCTTGTCTAAATTTTTTTCCAAATACTTATTTATTTCAGAAAGATCCTCCCCGTAATTATTGTCTATAAAATAATTAGTCCATTGTATAGGAAGGTATTCGAGATTTGTTTTCAAATTGTTTTTTTTATAATTATTAAAAAAATAGCTTTCGAAATTTGGTGAAGAGTTTTTAGGTGGATATTTAGTTATTTTTTTTATATCAAAAAACTTGGAGTTATTTTCTAAATCCATTTATAAATTAACAGTTAGTTTTCGAAAAGTGTTTACAGAATCTACAGCATCTTTTCCTTCTGTTACCCAATAACTTTTATCATGGAGTCTATGTTTGTGGGAATGTTTTTTGTCTAAATATAATTTTCCGTTATTTTTTAACCAAAAATAAGTCAATCCATATGCATCTGCAGAGAGATTTAATTTGGAATTAATACCTTCTTCAAGCTTTTCCAAATAGCTTTCCTTATAAAATATAGGATTACCAATATTCATAACCCAGTTCAAGTCTTGTTTGTTTACGTTATTATTCATAATTAAAAATGTTTTTATATCTTCTTTACTAAATTCTCCGAATTTCTTTGTGAATTTAATTTTTCTTTTTCTGAATTTATTATCTTTAAACATTGAAATACTAGAAGGCAAGTATAAAAATGGTTTTTCTAAATTATCTTCAGATAACATTTTCATCGTGGATTTTTTAATTATGTTATCGGAATCAATTTGATAAACAATCATATTGTTACATTTCTTTACAGTATTATATTTATTAATAAAGCCACCTAAGTTTTTTTTATTTTGTGAAAGCTCAAAACTTATTTCTGTGAATTTGCTTGAAAAAGAATTGACTATATTTATCAAGTTTTTAAAATCATCAGATTCTGAATTGTCATCATTTATAATTATTTCATTGAATGAATATTTGTTAGTAGTGTTTAAAAGACTATTCAACAGTTCTTTAACATATTTTGATGAATTGAAAGTTGGAATAGCTATACTTACTTTGCTCATATAAATATATTAAAGATTTACTTTATATATCAATTAATATTTTTCCATTTTTATATTTTTAGATAGCATTGCTTCTTTTTGTTCTTCGCTACCAATCCATTGTGTTCCGATTTTTAAGTAATTATGAAAATGATATTGAAAGTGTTTGATATTTTTAACTAATAATGGATTTAAATGATGGTTAAAAAAAATATTTGAATAATATAGATTTTTTAATTTTTTTGAAGACAATGCAGCAGCTATAGGAAAAGTTCCGACCCCAGAGGTAGCCAAATTATTTGCGCTCAGTAGTACATTAAAATCATCAGTTATAGTTGAAGATTGAATTTCAACTTTAGGATGTTTACTTAATATTGGCATTACAGGATTGTTAAATTGCTTTGACGATACAACTATTACTTTTTCAAATTTTTCGATAAGCTCTAAATAGTAAATTAAAGGATTCTGAATATAGAAATTTTTATAGTTTTCTTCAAAAATATCACCATTCCTAATATGTATTACTAAAGTATTTTTGTCTATATTTATTTCCTTTCTAAATTTTAAATTTGGATAAATATATTTTTGAAAAATTTTATAAAAGTTATCTTTGTAATAGTCTTTATCGTTTATATCTAAAGGTTTGTCTAATGATTGTGTTTTTGAAGGTTTTTGGGAACTACTTTCAAAATAGTAGAATCTTGATTCATATTTATACTTTTTGAATACGTCTGAAAATTGATCATTTACAATTGAAAAATCATGTACTAGTTCATGATTTTTTAGGTAAAAATTTTTTTTATATAATTTTGCATACATTATTCCTAATGCAATTTGTTGTAAGTTGTTGCCAAATCTTCCAAAATAATTATCTATCGTATAATTTGAAATAAACAATCTTTTAAAACTTTTCTTCATATACATAGACAATATAATAACTTACAAATTTCTAATAAATTAAATAAAATATTTTTATAGGACATTTATTTATATAATTGAATTGAAATATGAATAAATTAAAACAAATAAAGAAATCTTTAATTTCATATAAAGATGACATTATCTATGTCTCTAAAATGACAAAAGTTGAAAAGAAGAAATTAAGAATTTTTATTACCGTAATACTATCAAATCTTACTGCTGCAACAGACATTGGAATTATCTTAATTTTTACATCTATAATAACTAACTCATTCAAAAGTGAAAATGCTTTAAGTTTTATAATCGATATTTTTATTCAATATAAATTTTTAATACCTTTTTTAATTTTATTCAGATTTTTAATTTTATTTGCTCAAACATTTAATATGAAAGGCCTCGAGATGGCTATAGAGAGAAATCTTAAAGTTTATCTTTTGAGTGAAGTTTTTGAACGAGGAAATTTTTCTATTGCAGATGCTTATTTTTATACTAACCAGTTATCTGGTCATGTAACTTTTTTCTATGGAGCATTAACGGCTATATTAAATGTTTCAATTCAAATAATTGGATTCACAGTATATTTAGTAATTGCTGATGCGACAACCCTTCTATATTTTTTTGTTGGAATAATTATTTTATTTTATCCTTTAAAAAAGATTTTGACTTATTCAAAAAACTTAACAGATAAGGCGTATTGGAAAAACCAAGAATTCAGTTATGACATTCAGAAACTTATTGAAAATATGTTTTTAATTAAAATACTAAATAAGCAAAAAGTAGAGCTGAGTAACTTTAAAAATACTGCAACTATTATAAATAACCTACAGCTTCAAACAACAGTAATAAGCCAAGTTATAGGATACCTTCCAACATTTGTAACACTTTTTGTACTAGGGATATTAGTTAATAGTGCAAAAATACTTTCTACTCTAACATTTGATTTTATTGCTGTAATGCTTAGATTGTTTCAATCTATAGGGGCATTTACGGGTGCGTTGACAGGATTAGTAAATTCACAAGTTCATTTAAGACACTTTAATAATTTTGATAAAAATAAATTAAAAGATAACAGGGCAAACTATATTTACGAAAAATCTACATCAACAAATATTATAAATGTTAACAATTTAGATTTTAGATATTTCAACAGTGATACTTATATATTTCAGGATATTTCATTTAAAATTAAAAAAGGAGAGCACACTATTATTACTGGCCCGAATGGTTCCGGAAAGAGTACTATCCTTGGTTTAATTGCTGGTGTTCTTTATCCAGTAAAAGGAAATATAAAAACCTCCACTGATAAGTTCGGCTATATTGGTGCAACCCCATTAATTTTTACAGATACTTTGAGATACAACATTCTTTATGGAGCTGATAAGGAAATAGATGATCACAGGATAATGAAAATGATGCGTGAATTTGAAATATTCAAAGAAGATTCAAATTATAACTTAGATAAACAAATTACAAACAAGACACTTTCCTCTGGTCAAATGCAAAAAATAGCATTTATTAGAGCACTCATAAGCGATGTGGAGATACTTTTGCTTGATGAGTCAACTGCTAATTTAGATGATAAAAGTAAAGAAAAAATATTTAATATACTTAGCGAACAAAATATAACAATAATAAATTCAACACATGATCCAGAAAGCTTTTTAAATGTAGATAATCATCTGAAAATAGAAATTACAGACGAAAAGAGAACCTTAACTATTAATTAAATTTTTATATACTAAAAATTCATCTTTGATGTAATTTGATAGGCTGTAATTATTTTTTATATAGTTGTATGCATTATTTGATATGAAATCCATTATATCTTCGTTTTTAAATAGACCCTCCACTATTTCTAGCAGATTATCTTTTTTTGGATCAAAAATAATACCATTTACACCTGATTCTATAACTTCGTTAATGTTTGGTATATTTGGCGCAACAACAATACAACCATTTGCCATAGCTTCCAGAATTGTTTTTGGGTTTCCTTCATATAGAGTCGTTGTTACAAAAATTTTATAATTGCTGTAAAGATTCATAAGTTTATTAAAGTCAATACTTCCCATAAAGTTACAACTTAGATTATTCATTTCAGCTAATTTCTTTAATTTATTTTCCTGATTGCCTTTCCCAACAATATCTAATTTTATCGTTGAGCCACTAAGTGACTGAATTAGATTTATATAATTTTTCTGCATTTCTAATCTACCAACAGAAAATACAGTATCTTTTTTCCTATTTTGTAATGGATTAATATGAGTTGGAGGAATTACCCAATTAGGTCTTAAAGAAACCTTATTTTGATTCAATAAATAGAATTTGCTAAGAAACTTCTTATCAGTATTAGAAGTTACTGAATAAACGTTTGCAAATATAAGAGAAAATTGAGTTAAAAAATAAAAGAAAATTGATTGTAAAAATTTTTTTTGTTTTATTTTAAACTGTAAAAGATCATAACCTGTTCTTACGTAAATTGGCTTTCCTGTAATTATTTTATATATAATTGCAACCCAGACCCCGTTTAGTTGGTTTGTTTTTATTAATGTAGGATTTATGTCTAATTTATTAATATAAAATGGAATTTTAAAAGACCTCATAAATCTTACAAATTTATTTTTTGAATATTTTAGAGAATCATATATGGGTATTACATTAATATTACGATTTTCAACTATTGCATAATCTGATTCATTACCGTAAGTTAAGAAAGTAAATTTTATATCATACTTTTCTGCTAGTTCTTGATAGATTTTTATTTCTCTTGATAAAAGCTTGCCATCTTTCCATTTTTTTAAAGACAGATCATATGTGAAAAGAAACAACACGTGCATATAATTTATATTAATTGTTTAGAATATAAAAATATAAAGAAATATATATATGAAAAAAATCCTTTTTATCCATACAAATTATAGAGAACAAGGTGGTGAAGATATTGCAGTTGAAAACGAGATTCAATTTTTTGAAAAATTTTATGATGTTGAGGTAATAAAATTCTCAAACGGAAAAGCAAATATAAGAGATTTTGTATCTTTTCTCAGTAGTTCGAATAAAAAAAGCAATAAAATTTTAAAAGATAAGCTACAAAATTTTAAACCCGATGTTGTTTATGTGCATAATACTTGGTTCAAAGCTTCATTGGGTATTTTTAAAGTACTAAAAAATTTTGATACATTTGTAATACTAAAACTCCATAATTTTAGATATTATTGCACTAAGTCATTTTTTTCATCGTCTCACTTTAATGGAAAAGAAAACTGTAATGCATGTGGATTAGATTCGAAAACTTTGGGATTTTTTAACAAATACTTTAAAGAATCTCTTGTTAAATCTTTGTTTATAAATATATATGGGAAAAGATATTTTTCTTTGCTCAAAAATTTCTCTATGAAGATCTTGGTTTTAACAGATTTTCATAGAAGTTATTTAAATAACTTGGGAATAAATAAAGAGAAAATTGCTGTTTTCCCAAATCATATAGAAGTAAAGAAAATAAAAAACTTTGAAAAGGATAATTCAATAATTTATGCTGGAAGAGTTTCAAAAGAAAAAGGAGTCGATGAACTAATTAATTCTTTTTTAAACATTCCTGACAATAAAGCAGTCTTAAAAATTATTGGGAACGGTCCAGATTTGAATGTTTTAAAGAAAAAATATAAAAATAAAAAAATTAAGTTCCTTGGAGAACAATCAAATCAAAGGGTTTTGGAAGAAATTACTAAGTCAAAAGGGGTTGTTACAGCAACAAAACTTTTTGAAGGGCAACCAACTTTTTTATGTGAAGCTTCTTCCTTATCAACACCCTCTATTTTTCCATTGTCTGGAGGGATAAAAGAATTTTTTCCAGAATCATATATTTATTCATTTGAGCAGTTTGATTATCAAGATTTAGAAAAAAAACTAAAAATGTTAATAAATGATGATAATGTATTAACTCAAGGTGAAGAAAACAGGAGACACTTAGAATTTTTACTTAATGAGGAAAAATTAATTAATAATTTTAATGAGTTGATAAATGGAAAATAACTTCCCTCAAATTTCAGTAATTATGAGTGTATACAATTCTGAAAAATCTTTATCAAAATCTATCAATAGCATTTTGAACCAGACATATCCAAATATAGAATTATTAATTGCTAACGATGGTTCAGAAGATAATTCTGGAAAAATTTGTGAAGAATTTGCTTCAAATTACAACAATGTCAAATATTTACATAATGAAAAGAATATTGGTTTAACAAAAACTTTAAATAAATTAATAAAAATTTCCTCCGGTGAATATATAGCAAGACAAGATGCCGATGATGAAAGTGATAAAGAAAGATTAGAGAAACAATATTTTTTTCTTAGAGAAAAGAATTTAGATGGATGTTCAACTAGAGCAAGGGTTATTGGTACAAACAAGATAATTCCAGGTTTTTCCTACTATATTCCAAGAAAGTTTATTTTAAAGTACAAAAACCCGTATATACATGGAACTTTACTTATTAAAAATACTGTTCTTCAAAAAATAGAATTTTATGACGAGAGGTTTTTTTATGCACAAGACTACAAATTAATGCAAGATTTAAATGATAATAATTTTAAAATTTCAATAATGAATAAACCTCTATATCGATTGAACATGGAAAATAATATTTCAACTATATATAGAACAAAGCAAAAGTATTATGCAGATTGTGTAAGGAAAAGAATTATTCCAAAAAAAATATGAAAGTTTATTTAAACCAACCTAACGAATCATGGATTGTAGATCGATTTAGGGATGAATGGTATTCATATAATAAAGATTTGATAACTAATAACCCAAAAGATGCAGATATAATTTGGATTATTGCACCATGGATGTGGAAAAAAATACCTAAAAAATATTTAAAACAAAAAATTGTTTTATGCACAATACATCATATAGATTTTAGTAAATTCGATGATAAAGAAAAAGCAAACTTTCAAGATAGGGATTTATTTGTAGATTATTACCATACAGTTTCAGAAAAGACTAAAAAGCAAATAACAAACTTAACAAATAAACATATATCTGCGATTCCATTTTGGATTAATCAAAATATTTTTTTTAATATAAAAGAAAAAGAAAAAATTAGAGAAAAATACAAAATTAATAAAGAAGCATATTTAATTGGCTCTTTCCAAAGAGACACAGAGGGAAGTGATTTAAAATCTCCTAAACTATCTAAAGGACCGGATCAATTTCTAGAGATTGTTAAAAGATTTCATGACAAAAATAAAAATACTACTGTTATATTAACTGGCAAGAGAAGAAAATATTTAATTGATAACTTAAATAAAACTGGTATCCCATTTTATTATTTTGAGATGATTACGTTTTCTCAATTAAATGAATTGTATAATTGTTTAGATTTGTATGTTGTAGCGTCAAGGGTTGAAGGTGGGCCGCAAGCAATTGTTGAATGTGGCATTACCAAAACACCAATTATTTCAACCGATGTAGGATTGGCATCTCAAATTCTTCACAAAAGTTCAATATTTAATATGGAAAATTTTGAAAATGCAAAACCAGATATTTTAACTGCTTATAACAATTCTTTAAAACTTACTATTCCAAACAGATTTAAAGAATTCAGAACGTTTTTAGAAAAAATTATATGAAAGTAAGTATTGGAACAAAAACAAAAGAAGGCCCCTGGGGTGGTGGAAATTTATTTGCAATTAATCTTGGAGAATATTTATCAGAAAAAGGGTTCGAGGTAATTTACAATTTGGATGATGACGATATAGATGTAATTTTACTAACCGAACCAAGGCGAACTTCAGAATCTTCTGCTTTTACACATATTGATATTATGAAGTACCAGCAGTTTGTAAACAATAAGGTAGTAGTTATACATAGAATTAATGAATGTGATGAAAGAAAAAAAACAAATTATGTAAACAGTTACCTAATGGAAGCTAACGCAGTTGCTGATTCCACAGTATTTGTAAGTACGTGGTTAAAAAATTTATTTTTAAATCAAGGTTTAGATAATAAAAACTTAAATGTAATATTGAGCGGCGCAAAGCCTGAAATATTCAATACTGAAGGTCAAGTTTTATTAAAAAATGAAGAACCAATAAGAATTGTTACACATCATTGGGGCGCTAATTGGAACAAAGGATTCGACACCTATGAGAAGTTGGACAATATGTTATCTGAAGAAGAGTATAAGAATAAATTTATATTTACGTATATAGGAAATATTCCAAAAAAATTTAAATTTAAAAATGCAAAATTAATCCCCCCACTTTCTGGTCTTGAGCTTGCTAAAGAATTGAAAAAAAATCATATTTATATAACTGGTTCCTTAAATGAACCATCTGGAAATCACCATATTGAGGCTGCTCAATGCGGGTTACCCATTTTGTATCTTGATAGTGGCGGAATGCCAGAATATTGTGATGGTTTTGGAGTAACTTTTAACAATTCAAATTTTGAGCAAAAGTTAAATGAAATGGTTGAAAATTATGAAAAATATTTAAGTAAAATGACAGAGTATCCTTTCAATTCAAACTTAATGTGTGAAGATTACGAGAAATTATTTTTAAAACTTTTTGCTGACAGGGAAAAGATATCTAAAACTAAACAAAATAACAAATTGCTAAATATTTTTGAAAAATATATTTATTTAATATCTAGATTTATAAAGAATAAATTGAGAAAATATAATTAATCATTATTTAATTTTTTTATTTATAATCAATAAAATATATGCAAATTGAATTAAAGTCTAAAAACCTAACTTTTCTTGTAACAATTTTACAAATTTTGTTTTTTTTATTTTTATTGTCGGTCATGCTTTTTAACAGATCGTTTGTTGGCCTTTATATTTTAGGTTATAGAATAGGCGAACTTCTTACACTTTTAGGTTTTGTTTTCTCCATGATTTTTTTAATTTCACCAAAAAAATATTTAAAAGATTTTTACTTCAATAACAGCCAATTTTATTCTTTAAAATTAATAGTCTTATCCTTTTTTTTGGTTGGCTTATTCACAAATGCTAATTTTCTAAATACTTATACATTCAAATCAAGCTCCTACGTATGGACAACTTTTTTCATATTTTTTGGAATTATGATTAAATACAAAGGATTTATAAAACTAGAGTATTTTTTTACATTTTTATTAATTGTACCTTTTTTCACATATTTATTTTCTTCAGGTAATTACCCGAATGCAATCATTGATTTTTTTAAATTAAATTCTGACAAATTTCAATTCTTAAAGGCATCGGATATATTTATTGGATACGCCTCATTAAACTTTTTAATCAAATATGTAGTTAAATCACAAAATAGGAGATTTTTATATTTTATGATAACTAGTTCTCTTCTTTTACCATTGTTGCTTTTTTCAAGTAGAGGATCATTTTTGGGAGTTTTAATTTTTATGATATTTGAAATTATTTATTCTAGAAAATATATATTAAACAATAAATTAAGAATATTTATTTATCTTTTAATTAGTTCTTTATTTTTTGTATTTTCTGTTTTAAGAATTGATAGGGTTGAGCTAGAGAGGCCGACTGTTGAAGAAATCATAAAAGTAGCAAATCCATCAACTATATCAGATAGTATTACCTCACTAGCGACTGAAAAAGAAACAGTAACAGTTGTTTTTTCTTTTTATTGGCACTATGGAAGACTTGAGTCAACCGACCCTACGGCAAATTGGAGACTAGATATTTGGCAAGATGTATTTTATGATATTGTTGATGAAGGAAAAATTTTTACAGGTTATGGTTACAATGAAATTTTTCCAGCAATGCTTGATCCTACAGCTCCTGGAAGGCTTGGGAGAGATGGAATGAACGAGCATGTTCACAACTATTTTGTAAACATATTTGCAAGAGGAGGAGTTTTACAACTCATTCTTTTTTTGGCTTTTCATACAGCGATATTTCAATATTGGAAAAGAAATAATCAAAACAGTCAAATTTTAACTTATATGATCCCCTGTTTGGTTGTATCACTTCTAGATATAACTATGGAGGGAGTTCAGTTTCCTTTCATATATTACTTTTTCTTATACTTTTTTTTGAAGAATTCTACTAGAGTCAAGGTTGTTGAACTGTATGGTTAGGTTAATATGAAAAATAGCAAAGTAGCTTTCATCACTGGAATTACCGGACAAGACGGTTATTATTTGTCAAAATTTTTACTTGAAAAAGATTATGTTGTTCATGGAACTATTAGAAGATCTTCACTAATAAACACTTTGAGAATAGATTCTCTGATTGCTAAGTATCAAGAATCTGGACAATTAGTTTTACATTATTCTGACTTACTAGATTCTTCATCTCTCAACTCTCTTATTGTAAATATATCTCCAGATGAAATTTATAATTTAGCAGCTCAATCACATGTATCTGTTTCATTTAAAAATCCTATTTTTACCACCCAAACAAGCACTCTGGGTTCATTATCGCTTCTTGAAGCTGCAAGATATTCTGATAAAAAAATTAAGTATTACCAGGCCTCATCTTCAGAAATGTATGGGGGTGCCAGTAAAGAAAAGTTAAATGAAAATTCATTATTAGATCCAAAAAGTCCTTATGCAGCATCAAAAGTGTTTGCTCACAATATGACAAAGATTTATAGGGATTCGTATGATTTATTTTGTGTTAACGGAATTCTATTCAACCATGAATCCCCATATAGAGGAGAAACTTTTGTAACACGAAAAATTACTAGAGCCGCAACAAGAATAAAACTTGGTATACAAACTAAACTTACTTTGGGCAACCTAGAAGCCAGCAGAGACTGGGGATTTGCTGGTGATTATGTTGAAGGAATGTGGATGATGATGCAACATGATGTTCCAGATGATTGGGTTATAGCCACAGGAGAAACTTATACGGTTAAAGATTTTCTATTAAAAGCTTTTGGAAGCTTGGATTTAAATTGGGAAGAGTATGTTGAGACTTCTGAAAAATATTTCAGACCTAATGAAGTTGAACACTTATTAGGAGATCCATCAAAAGCATTTAATGAACTTGGTTGGAAGCCAAAAACTTCTTTCGATAAATTAGTTGAAATGATGGTTGAGAGTGATTTAAACCTAGCAAAGAAGGAAGAAGTCCTCCTTAAAGAGGGATTAATAGAGCCTACTTGGGAAAATTAAAATTTTATTTATTTTCAAGAAACCACTTATAAGTAATTTCTAGTCCATCTTCTAAGCCTATCCTAGGCTTCCACCCTAGATTATTTATTTTTGTAGAATCTATAAATTTTTTTGGGTTTCCGTCAGGCATATTTTTATCAAATACTATATTGCCTTCAAAATTTATTGTACTTTTTATTAAATTTGCCAATTTACTAATTGAAATTTCGAAACCGCTTCCTACATTTAATAAGTCATAAGTAACATCATGATCAAGTAAATACTCAATAGCACTAGATAAATCATCAACGAATAAAAACTCTCTCAAAGGAGTAACTGTACCCCAAACACTAAATTCTTTTTCGTTGTTCATTTTTGCATTGTGCATCCTTCTTATCAATCCTGGAATAACATGGCTTTCATTTTCTGAAAAATTATCATTTGGTCCATATAGATTTGTTGGCATTAGATTTAAAACTACATTTCCGTATTGCAAGTTAAGTGCCCTACCCATTTCTATACTAGCTATTTTGGCAATTGCATAAGGAGAGTTGGTAGGTTCTAACTCTCCAGTCATTAAAGATTCTTCTTTAATTGGATTTTCTGCATTTAGTGGATAAATGCAACTACTTCCAAGATTTACAATTCTAATCTCTTCGTAATTTTTACATGCTTCAATTACATTCATGTTTATTTTTAAATTATCCATAATGAATTCTGTCCGAAAAGTATCATTTGCGTAGATTCCACCAACTTTTGCTGCTGCATTAATTATTACATTTGGAGAATGTTTTCTTATTAGTGTTTTTGTTTCCTCAAGTGAAAAAAGATTAGCATCATTTCTTGTGGCTCCAATTATCTCTGATATTTTATTTGATTCCGAAAGAACTCTGTTTAAAGATGATCCAACAAGTCCATTGCTACCTAGAATTAATACTTTCATAATTTGATATTAATAAGGTTAATTATTTTTTTTAATTTTACTTTAAACATTTAAACAATTTTTTTGATTTAAAATACTCATATGAAGATTGAGCTTCCATACTTAGTAAATGTTCCTCCATTTATGTTAAAAGGATTAGAGAATAAAAAAATTCCTTTCTTCCTTAAACTTTATCTAATACTTAAAGGAAGAGTAGTTTCAACTTTGATTAATAAAGTAAATGAAAAAAGTTTTTGTTTTTTTCTGAATTTGTTATTCGTAAATGATGGAAAAATTTATTTTGATGGAAGATTTTATTATAAAGAATATGATGGAATGAAAATATATTATCCTAATAAAAGAATTCAGAGAATCTTAATAAATTATCCTGACCACCTTGATAGGCTACTAAAATCATATAGCATCGATAGCCTGACCTTTACAGACAGTGATGTTGTTATTGATTGTGGTGCAAATGTTGGTGAACTTAATCTTGCATTAAAAAATAAAAATATTAATTTAAATTATTACGCTTTTGAGCCTGATCAACAAAGTTATGAATGTTGTATTTTAAATAACCAAGACTCTAAAGACAATATAAGACAAATTGGCCTTTCAGATCAAAAAGGAAAAAAAGAATTTTTTCAAGATTCATTTGGAGGTAACTCTTCACTTGTATCTTTTGGACAGCAAAATAAAATAATAATAGATGTTGAAAAACTTGATAATCTAAATATTCCTAAAAAAATTAAATTATTGAAGATAGATGCTGAGGGATATGAACCAGAAGTTCTGCAGGGTAGTCAAAAAATGTTGAAAAATGTTGAGTATGTTGCAGTAGACTTTGGTCCCGAGAGAGGTGTGAAGCAAGAAGACACCATAATTGATGTAAACAATTATTTGATAAGCGAGGGATTTAAATTAGTAAAATTTGAAATTAATAGAATTACTGGGTTGTATAAAAAAAATACACAATGAAAGTAAAAACATTTTCAAAAGTCGCAAAAGAAAAAATAATTTTGTTTTTAGATAGTTTGAGACAGGATAAAGAAAAATTTTTGTTCAAGCCTGTTTTGCAGGGCATTACAGATTATGGTGATAGATTAGAATTAGGTTTTTCTACCTATGCTTTAAAAATATATTTCATGACTGGAGAGTGGGATAATTTAAAAAATGAAGAACAAGATATATGGATTAAATTAATTAACAGTTACCAAATTAATTTAAAGGGGTTTCCTATTAATTCATTTATAGATCAAGCCTATTTAGATTATTTCAAAGCAAATAAAGAAAAATTATTAATTAAAGATTTAGCTAAAAAAACATTAAACAAAACTTTAAATAGAAAATATGAATTAACGAATAACTTTATTATTAATTCAGTTAGAGCAGAAACAAAGCAATGTATAGCTACTTTGTATCAAGTCGGAGCAAAAAATAACATTATATATTCTGATTTTGAAAAATATGATATTCATAATTTTTTAGATAGTTTTGATTGGTCTAAACCATGGTCAGCGGGAGCTCAGTTTTCTGGATTAGCAGTTTTTTCTAAAACTCAAATTGATTCTGAAAAAGAATATAAACAAGTCAAAAAAAAGTTAATAGAATTTATTGGAAAGAAAGTTAATGATGATGGTGCCTATTACTATGGGATGCAGCCTTCAACTAGTGAAACAATAAATGGGGCAATGAAAGTTCTTACAGGGTTAGATTGGTTGGATGAAAAGATTCATTATCCAGATAAATTAATAGACATATGTTTAAACATAAAACCAAAAAGTGAGGGATGTGATTTAGTTGACATTGTCTATGTACTTTACAGATGCTCACTAGAAACAACACATAGGAGGAAAGAGATAATAACTTACTTTGAGGACTTCATATCAATAGTAGAGAGTCATTATTTTCCTGAAAAAGGAGGATTTTCTTATTATTTAAAAAAAAGTCAAACTAATTATTATGGAGTAGAAATTTCAAAAGGATTTGATACTCCTGATATTCATGGAACTATACTGCTCATTTGGTCAATAGCGATGATGTCTGAAGTAATTGATTCTTCAGAAAATATTTGGAAGATAATTAAACCTTAATTAATCAAAATATCTATTTTTGTATCCTTTTAAGTAACTATAAAAACTTCTTGAAGTAACATTTTTTAATCCAAAAGCATCATATCCAAATTGATCTGGATTCAAACTTTTTAAACTATCTTTTATGAATTTTGGGTGTTTATCCATATTAATTTTATTTGTATGAAATTTATATCTTTCTTTAATCATTTTAAACCATGCTTCGTAGGCTTCTTTTTCTGAAGGCCCCCCTCTATCTCCCCAGTCTTCAAAATAGCTATACCACGCTCTAGCAAACCTTGCTCTATCACTTGATATAATCTCTTTTGTCCTGAAAACAGAATCATATTGATAAACAGGAATTCTGCTTTGGGGCACTAAATTATTCTTAATTAAGTTCCCATTGAGTGTAGGCAAGCATAAATCTCCACCTCCATTTAATTTAATATTGGGAAAATGCTTCTTATTTAGAGCAATACAAATTTTAGTTTTTATTTGAAATCTATCAGGTGTAAAAAATTGATATTGTGGAAAAGCTATAGCTGGAGAATCTATATTTTTATAAAGTATTTTTTTAATTTGGGAAAAATTTTTTTCATGAAAAAAATAGTCAAGGTCCATTCTAATAACCCAGTCACCGCTGCACTTATCAAATCCTTTTTGGAATGTTTTTCCAATATGGTCCCACCTAAATTCATCTGGCCATTCCTCACCAACAATAATTAATTCATCAGCAAGTTCTTCATAACAATTAAGAGCTTCTGTCCAGGGATCATTCCTTTTCTCAGGGTTTGTCATAGTAGTAAAAACAGACAATTTATTCATTAATTAATCCAAGTGAGCTAAATACTTTTTTATCAAATGAAGAAATATTATACTTTTCATGGATAAGTTTTTGCCCTTTTTTCTTTATGCTTTCATATTTTTTTTCATTAAAGTAAAGATCTGTAATTTTTTCACTCCATATGTCTATATTGTTTTCATTAATAAAAAGAAGATGTTCATTATCTATGAAGCTTTCTTTATCCCAAAAGCCATCTATGTTTGAAATTATTATTGGGGTATTCATTGACATTGATTGTAAAGCTACACTTTGACCAGATGGTTGATTTGTATTTTTTATTGGAATAATTGTAATTTTTGAATACTCGTAATAATTTCTAATTTCTTCATCAGTTAATTGTTCCATCCCCCAACTTCCACGCATTAATTTTACGTTTTTTGGAACGGATTCTTTTTTGATTTTTTCAGTTATGAAAATGAAATTAAATTGACTCAACTTTCTAGCAAGTTTTACAACAAATTCATAATCTCTATTTCCATCATTACCAATAAATAAAATATTTTGCTTTTCAGAAAACTGTATGCTTTTTTGAGATTTCCAAAAGTCAGTATCAATTGAAAAAGGTAGAAATACAAATTTATCATTGAAATTTTTGTAATTTTTAGTTGCAAATTGGTACTCCGTTTTTCCCAAAAAGAATATTTTATTTACTTTTTTAAACATTAAATTTATAAATAATTTTCTTAAAACTTTTTGAATTTTGTATTTAGGAAAATTTGCAAATAAACCCATTACAAAAAAAGATATATTTAGATTTTTATTCCTTCTTTTTGCTAACCAAATTAATGGTAAGCAGGAAAAAGCTACTCTATCAGTAGATAAAAGAATGTAGTCTGAGTCGTTAAAAGCGTCAAGATTCTTTTTTTTAAATATTGCATATGTGTAGATAGGAAGCTTTGTCAGTTTATTAAATAAGGTATCACATTTTCTTAA
>MDTG01210412.1_pt1 | contig 18530 bp, 18 predicted proteins | sample 811421 | NCBI WGS metagenome assembly MDTG01 (sample SAMN05326645, study PRJNA326480) | marine metagenome | isolation source: seawater | place: Pacific Ocean: South East | collected 2011
CCAATTAAGTCATGTTTTTTAAATTTATTAGACATATTTTCATCAACATCATCTAACAATACGTCAATATTTTGTTTTTTAAGCTCTTGATAAATTTTCTCAGCTTTTTCCAAATTTTCTTTGTTATTTTTTGTTATACTTGGAAGAATTACTACGTCAAAAGGTGAAATGGATTTAGGCCATTTCATTATCTCATCATTGTAATTTGCCTCAATTGTAGCTCCAACTAATCTTGAAACGCCTATTCCGTAAGAACCCATCTTAACTGAAGTCTTTTTTCCATTTTTATCATCTATTAAACAATTCATGGGTTTTGAGTATTTATCACTGAAGTAAAAAATATGACCTACCTCAATTCCCTTTGTAACCATTTGATTTTCTTTTTTAACATTTTTATTAAATTCATCTTTCTTAAATTTTTCATCTGTTACTGCATAAATTTTACTAAAATCCTCTCTCATTTTTTTAAGAGAAATATCATCCATTTTATATTGGTTTAAATCTATTTCAAAAATATTTTTATCAGCATAAATTTCGCTCTCTCCTGTTTCAGCAAGAATTACAAATTCATGAGAAAGGTCTCCTCCAATAGGACCAGTATCTGCTGCCATAGGTATAGCTTTCAAACCGAGTCTGTTAAATGTTTTCAAATAAGAATAAAACATTTTATTATAAGATTTTTTTGCATCTTCCTCTGATAAATCAAAAGAGTATGCGTCTTTCATATAAAATTCTTTGCACCTCATAACTCCAAATCTGGGCCTTATTTCATCTCTAAACTTCCATTGAATATGATATAGAAGTTGCGGTAACGATTTATAGGATCTGACACTAGATCTAAATACATCGGTAATTAATTCTTCATTTGTGGGCCCATAAAGCATTTCTCTGCCTTGGCGGTCTTTTATTCTTAACATTTCTTCTCCATAATCTTCATACCTTCCGCTTTCTTTCCAAATTTCTGATGATTGAATTGTAGGCATCAACATTTCTTGAGCTCCAATAAAATTTTGTTCCTCTCTTACTATTTGTTCAATTTTTTTCATTACCTTAAAACCAAGAGGCAACCAAGAGTAAATACCTGCTGACGATTGTTTTATCATTCCGGTTCTTAACATAAGCTGATGAGACTTAATCTTAGCATCCGATGGTAAGTCTTTAGTAATAGGAATAAATAGCTTTGAAAGATACATTATTGTAAAAATTCTCTTATGTTTAAAAAATCAGCTTTGACAAGATAATATATCACTGCAAAAATTAGTGAAGTAATTATAGTAGTAAAAAAAAATTTTTTAGCTATTTTTGGATTTTTAGGTGCACCAGGATCTATACCCTCTATTTTTTCCTTAAAAGGTTCTTTATTTGATTGGATTCCGACTGGTAAAATTGAAAAAAAAATTATCCACCATATTAGAACGTAAACAATTATTGAACCTGTTATCCCCATTATATCCTAGCAATATTGATATTTGTAAATGGTTTTTTTCCAGTTTTTTCTTTAATGATTCTTCTGCAATTCTGCTTTATAGTTTCAATTAAATTTTGCTGTTGTTTCGCATTTTCCATAGAAAAAGTCCTACAAATATTTAATATTTCGTCTTCCATATCAAATATAAAAGAGTTATCGCTTTCTTTTTCGGGTATACCTTTATATGAAATCACTGGCTTTTTTACTTTGCCATTATTCGAAACAATTAAGGTGATTTCCAAATATCCGTTCATAGAAAGATTTTTTCTTTCTTTAATCGAAGGAGAGTCGGTTTCAACATTTATTGATCCATCTAAATAAACTTTTCCAGATGGAGCTTTATCTATAATTTGAGGTTTATCTCCAGGTAAGATCTTAATTATATCTCCATTTTCAATTAATAATGTTTTTGGGATTTGCATTTCCTTCGCAAATGAAACATGTTCGGCCATATGTCGATGTTCACCGTGCACAGGTATAACACATTGAGGTTTGACCCAAGAGTACATATCTTTTAGATCTTCTCTGTTTGGATGGCCAGAGACGTGTACAAACGCATTTTCTTCACTAATCATTTCCATTTTATTTTTCACTATTAGATTTTGTAAATGATACAATTTTTTCTCATTTCCAGGTATAATTTTTGATGAAAATATAACGCAATCACCTTTTTCTAAGTTTACTTCTGGATGAATACCATTAATTATTCTATTCATCGCTCCCATAGGTTCGCCCTGGCTTCCAGTTGCTAAGTATAAAATTTTATTTTTGGAAACTTTTTTTGCATCTCTAGGTTCTAAAGGTTCAATTAAACCTTTTAGATAACCACATTTTCTTGCAGCTTTATAAATTCTTTGCATTGACCTTCCTACAAGACAAATATTTCTCTCTGTTTTTTTTGCACAATAAAAAATTGATTCCATCCTTGCAACATTTGAAGCAAACGATGTCACAAGAATTCTGTTAGTTTTAATTTCCATTATTCGCAATAAGCTGTCTCTAACATCAGACTCTGACCCTGCTCTGCCAGGGCTAAATATATTAGTAGAGTCGCAGATCATCGCTGAAACGCCTGCTTCACCAATTGATTTTAGTTTTTGTTGGTCTATTTGGCCTCCAATTAAAGGGTTAGGATCAATTTTCCAGTCTCCAGTGTGGAGGACAGTTCCTAGAGGTGTTTTAATACAAAGACCATTTGGCTCTAGAATTGAATGTGTTAAAGTCACAAAATCGATTTCAAAATTACCAAGCTTAATTTTAGTGTTTAGAGGCACAACCTTTAAAAAAGAAGAAATATCAATTTTTTTTTCTTTAAACTTTTCAAGTACTAATGCTGCTGTGAAAGGAGTTGCATATATTTTACATTTTAGGAGTGGCCAAATATGTGCTATCGCTCCAATATGATCTTCGTGAGCATGAGTAAGAACAATACCAAGCAAGTCATCTTTTTTATCAACAATGAATCCTGCATCAGGAATTATTAAGTCAACACCTGGGATTGTATCATCAGCAAATGAAACCCCTAAATCAACTATTATCCATTTTTGATTTTCTTCTGTTCCATAGGCATAAAGGTTCATATTTCCACCTATTTCACCTGATCCACCTAAAGGACAAAAAATTAGTTTTTCTTTACTCATACTAATTCCTTATAAACTTTTGAAACTCCTTTAATAGTAATATTTTGATCAATAATTGTACTTTTTTTAATTACTTTTTTAAAAAAAATAGCATATCCACCGGTTAGAATTATTTTGTATTTCATTTTCCATTTGAAGGTTATTTTATTGATTATATTGTTTATTAATCCTTCATATCCCCAAATAAAACCTGCATTTAAAGCGTCTTTTGTATTTTTACCAAATTTGTTTTGTTTATTTTTAAGATTAAAAAATGGAAGTAGAGCCGTGGATTGAATTAGATTTTTCATTGATAATTTTACGCCTGGGGCAATCACACCACCTTCATAAACTCCATTCCTTACTATATCAAAAGTAGTAGCAGTTCCAAAATCAATGATTAAACAATTTTTAAATTTTTTTCCTTCAATTGAATTTACAATTCTATCAGATCCTAGTTGATTAATATTTTTAATGTTAATTTTAATTAATTTTTTAAGATTTAGATCTTTTACTTCTATAATCTTATACTTTGAACCCTTTAACCTTTGTCTCAATTTATTAAATGCTAGAGGCACAACACTTGAAAATAAAATCTCTTTTTGTATGTTCATTTTTTTAAATTTTTTAAAAATTTGGTTAATCTTTAATGTAGTAAATATTTTTTTTGTATCAAAAATAATTGATTTTTTTATTTTAAACCTATTGTTTAACAGACAAATTCTAGTAGAAGTATTACCAATATCGCCGACGATATAATTCATTTAATTATTTATATTTCCTTTTCAGATTTGAAAAAGATAATCTTTCAGTTTCATCAAGAAATTTACCATACATAGTTAAAATATCTCTCAAAATTTTTTGATTATTAATTTTTCTATTTACTATATTTTTTAAGCTTATAGATTGAAAGTCTTTGTTTTTAGGAGATACGTTGGTATTTAGTCCAATTCCAACTATTAAGTAATCAAAATTATTAAATTTTATTGTTTCTTGCAAAATCCCACAGAACTTGTGTTTCTTAAACATTATGTCGTTAGGCCATTTAATTTTTATCTCTTTTGAAAAATCTTTTGAAATTATTTTTTTAATTAATAAGGCATTTAGGATAGCAAATTGTTTGATGTTAATTTTTTTACGCTCTAGTTTAAAAAAAATTGAGATAAATAAGTTACCCTTTTGAGAAACCCATTTTTTACCTACCCTTCCTCTTCCCCCTGTTTGTTTTTCACTGAAAATTAATATAGGTGTAGTAAAATTTTTTTTGATAAGCTTAATAGCTACATTATTAGTGCTTTTTACTATTTTAAATTTTTTGAGCTTAATCTTCATCAACCTGAAAACAATGAATTAACTATATTATTCAATACTGAAGGATATAAAAAAAAAGTGATTAAAATTGTGCAACTAGCAAAAATAGAAACTTGGGCGCTTCTGTTCTTTGTCGTCTCAAAAGAAATGAGGCTGTCGTCAAAATACATAATTTTAATAATTTTTAAGTAATAAAATGCTGACATAACTGTTGTTAGTAATCCAATAATTGCTAGTGCATACATTTCCTTTTCTAATACAGCTACAAAAACATAAAACTTAGCAAAAAAACCGCCTAACGGTGGAACACCCGCTAAAGAAAATAAAATTATTAACAAAGAGATAGCTAATAGAGGATGTTTTTTTGAGATTCCTGACAAATCAGAGATATTTTCCTTATATTTTCCGTCTCTCTTTAATAAATATAAACAAGAGAACGCTCCGATGTTCATAATTACATATATTGATATGTAAACAATGGCGCTTTCATAACCTGATATAGCCCCTGTAGCAACTCCAGCAAGAGCGTAACCAATATGCCCTATCGAACTGTATGCTAAAAGTCTTTTAAAATTTTTTTGAATCATCGCCGCAACGGCTCCTAAAATCATCGATGCTATCGATATAAAAATTATAATTGTTTGCCACTCTAATAGAATATTTGAGAATGGAATAAACATAAATTTTATTAAAAGTGCCAGACCAGCTACTTTTGGAACCACTGCAAAATAGCTCGTAATTGAAGTTGGGGCTCCTTCGTAAACATCCGGTGTCCACATATGAAATGGTACTGCAGAAACTTTGAATGCAAGGCCTACTAATATAAAAACCATAGCAAATACTGCGCCAGTGTTTTCTTTATCAAGTTGACTTGCGATGTAATCAAAATTTGTTGACCCAGTAAATCCATATAACAATGAACATCCATATAATAATAAGCCTGAAGATAATGCGCTAAGAACAAAGTACTTAATTCCAGATTCAGTTGACCTTAAATTGTCTCTATCAATCGATGCCAGAATATAGAGTGCTAGAGATTGTAGCTCTAAACCTAAATAGAAAAGTATTAAGTCATTAGCACTAACCATAAAAAACATTCCTAAAATTGATAACAAAATAATTATTGGGTATTCAAACTTATCTAATTTATTCTCTATAATAAAATTTTTAGATGAGTTAAGGACAAATAATGTTGAAAAGAGTATTAAAATTTTAAAATAATTTGAAAAAGCATCTCTAGTGAAACTATCTAAAAATATTTTTTCTTCATTGTTTTGACTGGTCATAATAATTGCAATGGTGACCACAATTATTAATAAACTAAGATTGAATATAATATTAAAGCTTTTTTTAATGAAAACACCAGCCAATAAAATAGAAAAAATCGATAAAGATAAAAATATCTCAGGCAACATTATATTTAAATTATTAATCATATTTATTTTGAAATTAATGCAGTTTCATAATTATTAATCAAAGTATTTACCGAGACACTAAAAGTCTCCATTAAAGGAAGCGGGTAAAAACCGAAAAAAATGATTAGAAATGCTAATGACGCTAGCATTGCTATTTCTGATTTGTTTACATCATTTAAACTTTTTATTTCTGAATTAATAACTGCGCCAAATATCACTCTTTTTGTGAGCCAAAGCATATAGGCTGCCCCCAACACTACTCCAAATGTAGCTAACATAGCTGCAAGATAACTTTTTTGAAATGTTCCAGTTAATATAAGAAACTCTCCCAAAAATCCTGAAGTTCCAGGTAGTCCCAAGGCAGCTAAAGCAAATATTAAAAATAAAAAAGAGTATTTTGGAATATAATTGACTAATCCTCCGTAGGTACTTATCATTCTTGAATGTAATCTATCATAGACTACTCCGACACATAGGAATAGAGCAGCAGAAATTAAACCATGGCTAATCATTTGATATATACTTCCTTCGATACCTTGTTTTGTAAGTGTAAATATTCCTAAAGTGACGTAACCCATATGTGCAACCGAGGAGTAAGCAATTAGTTTCTTCATATCATCTTGCATTAGGGCAACTAAAGAGGTGTAGATAATAGCGATTATACTTAATGTAAATATTAGGGGAGTGAAGTATTCTGATGCTAAAGGAAACATCGGGATTGAAAATCTTAAAAAGCCATAACCAGCCATTTTTAATAGAATTGCAGCAAGTATGACTGAACCAGCGGTTGGTGCTTCGACGTGAGCATCTGGTAACCAGGTATGAACAGGCCACATTGGCATTTTCACAGCAAAAGAACTTAAAAAAGCTAACCAAAGAATATTTTGATATTCTTTTGGTATTTTAATTTCATATATTTCAGTTATATCGGTTGTGCCGGTTATCCAGTAAATAACTATTATAGCTACAAGCATTAAAACTGAGCCAAGTAAAGTAAATAAGAAAAATTTAAACGCAGAGTAAACCCTTCTAGATCCTCCCCAAACTCCGATAATTAAAAACATTGGTATTAAACCAGCTTCAAAAAATAAATAAAAAATTACAAGATCGAGTGAACAAAATACTCCGATCATAAAAGTTTCTAAAATCAATATAGCTATTAAAAATTCTTTAACTCTTACTTTAACGCTATTGACACAAGAAATGATACAAATTGGGGTTATAAATGTTGTTAAAACAATAAAAAGAATAGATATACCATCTATACCTAATTTAAATTTGATAAAATTATTTATCCATGATTTTTCCTCAACAAACTGAAACTCAGAGGTATTTATATCTAATGAATACCATAAAAATAGTGAGAGTAAAAAAGTTGCAGTACTACTAAATAAAGAAATGTAAATAGAACTTTTATTAGCCGACTTATCTTTAGATAATAAGATGAAGAAAGAACTTATCAAAGGTAAAAAAATTAAAGTTGATAATATTGGAAAATTCATATTATTTTAAAATCAAATAAGTTAGTAAAATTGATAAACCTAATAACATCACAAAGGCATAATCATAAATAAACCCTGTTTGAAGACGTCCTGTTTTGTTAGAAATAATTCTAATTAGTTTTGAAATACCATCTGGTCCAAATTTATCTATAATTCCTAAATCGCCTTTTTTCCAAAAAAAAGAGCCTATTTTTTTTGACGGATTAACAAAAACTTTTTCATAAAATTCATCGATATACCATTTATGCAATAAAAAATTATACAAAGGTAAATTAGTATTCTTGAAATCCTCTAAAATTTTTGGGTTTGAGACATATAAGTAAAATGAAATAGGAATAGATATTAAAATTAGAATTGGAGTGATCAGTAAAAACCAAAGCGGTATAGCTTCATATTTAATTTCATTTAAGAAAAATATAGAATTTTGCCAAAAATCAGTACTAAGATGTCCTATAAATATACTTTTAAAAAGGTATCCCGAAAATACTGCACCAATACTTAAAAAAACTAAGGGAATTAACATCACTAATGGTGACTCATGTGTCTCATCTATTGGAAATTTTTTATTATTGTATGGACCATGAAAAGTTTTGAAAAATAATCTCCAAGAGTAAATTGAAGTCAAAAATGCTGTGAGAATACCTATGGTGGCTGCATAATTTCCTAAGGATGAATTTTTTAAATATGAGAATTCAATAATTGCATCTTTTGAATAAAAACCTGCTAGAAAAGGAAATCCTGTTAGCGCTAGAGTACCTAATAACATAAAAATATAGGTGTATGGAAGTTTCTTACGCACCCCTCCCATATGTCTAATATCTTGTTCATCTTTAAATGCATGTATAACTGATCCAGCTCCTAAGAATAGCAGCGCTTTAAAGAAAGCATGTGTAAATAAGTGAAACATAGCTACATGGTAGGCGCCAATTCCAGCTGCAAAAAACATATAACCCAATTGACTACACGTGGAATAAGCAACAATTTTTTTTATATCGTTTTGCACTAATGCAATAGATGCTGCAAACACTGCTGTTAGCATTCCAACTATTACAATCAAATTAAGCGCAAATTGAGAGTATTCAAAAATTGGTGAACATCTGACAACAAGAAATACGCCTGCAGTAACCATTGTAGCAGCGTGAATTAAAGCTGAAACTGGTGTTGGACCTTCCATTGCATCAGGTAACCAAGTATGTAGTAAAAATTGTGCAGATTTTCCCATTGCTCCAATAAATAAGAATATACAAATCAGAGTTATTAGATTTGCCTCAAAACCAAAAAAAACTATTTTTTTGTCAGCCGACTGACTTACGTTTTGAAAAATCTCTTCAAAATTAATAGATCCAAAAAATAAGAAAATAAGAAATATAGCTATTGCAAGTCCGAAATCCCCAATTCTATTTACGATAAATGCTTTAATAGCAGCATTATTAGCACTTTCTTTTTTATACCAAAAACCTATAAGCAAATACGAACATAATCCAACACCTTCCCACCCGAAAAAAAGTTGTAGAAAATTGTCTGAAACAACTAAAGCAAGCATAGAGAAAGTGAATAAAGACAAATAAGACATAAATCTTGGCTTATGAGGATCGTGGCTCATATAACCAATTGAGTAGATATGCACTAACGCTGATACAAAAGTTACTACTACCAACATAACTGAGCTTAAAGGATCAATATTGATTGACCAGTTTGCAGTGAAGCCGCCAGAACTAATCCATTCAAAAATTATGTAATTTCCATAAACATCGTTATGAAATCCATTCCAAAAAACATATATTGATAGAATCGCTGCGATACTTACAAATAAACTTGTGGTGATCTCTGCGAAATAATTTGTAAAATACCTGCCCAAAAAACCGATTATTGAACCAATTAGTGGTAAAAATAGTATTGCGTATTCCATTTAACCCTTCATACTATGGATATCTTCTACTCTAATGGAGCCTCTATTTCTATAATAAACTACAATTATAGCTAGACCTATTGCTGCTTCAGCGGCTGCTACTGTCAAAATAAGCATTGTAAAAATTTGACCAACAATATCACCAGAAAAAATAGAAAATGAAATTAAATTGATATTAACTGCTAGTAAAATTAATTCTATAGACATTAAAATAACTATTACATTTTTTCTGTTTAAAAAAATTCCAATAACTCCTAAGAAAAAAATTATAGCTCCTAATGATAGATAATGTCCTAAGCCTATTTCAATCATCTAAACTTACTCCTTGATTAGATTTTACATCTTTAAGTTCTACTGCGGTTGATGGATTTCTTGATATTTGATTTATATAACTTTGTTTTTTGACACCTTTTCTTTCTCTGAAAGTCAAAAGTATTGCACCTATCATCGCTAACAAAAGAACAATGCCAGCTAGTTGAAAGTATAAAATATAGTCAGTGTACATTACTAAACCTAATTGATGTGTATTTGAAACTTCCGAAAGAATTAGAGTACTGCTAGACATTACATCTTCTTTATATTTCCATCCTCCTACTACGACTAATAATTCTAGTAATATCAAAACACTCACTATTAATCCTGTAGGTATGTGTGTAGACTTTCTTCCAACAAACCAAGATTGTTTTTGCTCTGCTACGTTTAACATCATTACAACAAATAGGAACAAAACTGCGACCGCACCAACGTAGACTATTAATAGTATCATTCCCAAAAACTCTGCGCCAACCATAATAAATAAACATCCTACTGAGATAAAATCTAATATTAAAAAGAAAACAGAGTTAATTGTGCTTCTTGAGGTTATTACCATTAAAGAAGAAAGTATTGCTATTGTAGAGAAAAAATAAAAAAAAATTGAATGAATTAACATTTATCTATAAGGCTTATCTAATTTAATATTTTTAGCTATAACAGACTCCCATCTGTCACCATTTTCTAAAAGTTTTTCTTTATTGTAATAAAGCTCTTCTCTGGTTTCAGTAGCGAATTCAAAATTTGGTCCTTGTACAATTGCATCCACTGGGCAAGACTCTTGGCATAACCCACAATAAATACATTTTAGCATATCAATATCGTATCGAGTTGTTTTTCTACTTCCATCATACCTCTCGGTTGACTCAATAGTAATAGCTTGCGCGGGACAGACTGCTTCGCAGAGTTTACATGCAATACATCTTTCCTCTCCGTTAGGATATCTTCTTAGAGCATGTTCACCTCTCATACGCGGGCTGATTGGTCCCTTTTCAAATGGATAGTTTATAGTTTTAGATTTTCTAAAAAGCTCTTTTATTGCCATAAATAATCCAGAAACAAATTCAGTAAGAAATATGATTTTAAAAATTCTAGTTAAGTTCATTAAAAATTCACCTTAGGTAACTTATCAAAATAAAATAAAAAGCTTGATGTTAAGACTAAATAAATAAGAGAAAACGGTAAGAATATTTTCCAACCTAATCTCATAAGTTGGTCATATCTATATCTTGGAACAATAGCCTTTATTAATGCAAATAATAAAAATAGAAACAAAATTTTTAGCGTCATCCAAATTGGAGCGGGAATCGCATTAAAAGGGTAAATATCCATAACCGGTAGCCAGCCACCAAGAAAAAGAATTGATCCCATAGCACACATCAAAAGAATGTTTGCATATTCACCTAGCCAAAACATTGCGTACATCATACCTGAGTATTCGGTTTGGTAACCAGCAACCAATTCTGCTTCTGCCTCAGGCAAATCAAAAGGAGGTCTGTTAGTTTCTGCTAGCGCAGAAATAAAAAAAATTACGAACATTGGAAAAAGCGGTATTACATACCACAGTTCCTTCTGAGCAATTACAATATCATTTAAGTTTAATGAGCCTACACATAGAAGAACATTAATAATAATTATTCCGATAGAAACTTCGTAAGAAACCATCTGAGCAGCAGATCTTATTGCTCCTAGAAAAGGATATTTTGAATTAGAAGCCCAACCTCCCATTATAATCCCGTAAACACCTAACGATGAGACTGCAAATAAATACAAAATTCCAACGTTAATATCTGCTAATACCAAATTTTCACTCATTGGTATAACCGCCCAAGCAACTAAAGCTAAAGTCATAGTTACAATTGGTGCAAGAATAAAAACAGTTTTGTTCGCACTGGCGGGAATAATAATTTCTTTAAAAATATATTTTAGTGCATCTGCAATAGTTTGAAAAAGTCCAAAGGGACCAACAACATTCGGTCCTCTCCTTTTTTGTACTAACCCCCATACTCTTCTATCCAACCAAACTATCATAGCTACAGATACTAAAATTGGTAGCAACACAAAAATGATTTTATAAATTTCTTGCCCTAAAATTTGTAAATACTCAATCATAAATTATTCGTTCCAGTTTTTTTTAATTTTTGTCTAATTTGGCGACACTCACTCATAGTTTTGGATGCTCTAGAAATTGAATTTGAGTAGAAATAGTCTAGTTCCTTTATATTAATTTCCTCACTAAAAAATTCAGATGAAACATTTTCAAATTCTTTATCACTGAAATTAGGTAAGTCATTAATCTTAGTAAAATTAGGAATTGAACTTAAAACTTCTTTTCTTAAAAGGTCAATTTTAGATAAATTTTCATTTTTTCCCAGTTTTTTTAATATTAAATTAAATATTTTCCAATCTTCCAATGCTTCTCCTATTGGGTAAGATGCTTTTTTACATTCCTGAATTCTTCCCTCCAGATTTTCATATAACCCGTTTTGTTCTGTAAAGGCAGCGCTAGGAAACACTAAGTCGGCAATCTCTGCGCCCCTGTCACCATGGCTTCCTTGGTAAACAATAAACTCATTTTCTTTTTTGATTTCTAAATTATCCGAACCTAAAAGATATAATAGTTTAAATTGATTTTTATTTAATTTTTCAAAAAAAGAATTTTGCTCCTCGTCATGCTTAGCTAAAATCTTAAGGTCTATTAAACCAACTGTAGAAGCATTTTGAGTTAAAATGTTAAAAGCATTCCATTCTTTGTTAATAAAGTTATTTTTTTTTAAAAACTTTTTGAATTCTTCAACAATAAATTTTCCACTTTTTAATTCTAAAATTGACTCACCTATTATTATTATTGGTTTCTTTGAATTTAGCAATTTTTTACAAAACTCTCCTTCATTATTAAATATTTTCTTTAAAGCATCTGTCTTATTGCCAATGTTTGTATAATTGTATGTAAGATCACCAGGGTTTCCTGCAGAAAAAATTGGTATTCCTTTTTGAGCAAAAACTTTTCTTATTCTAGCATTCAACATTGTAGCTTCATATCTTGGATTGGTTCCTACCAAAAGTATAAGATCGGATTCCTCTATACCTTTTATTGAAGAATTGAAGAGATAATTACTTTTTTGTGATGAGTTTATGTATAATTTTCTCTCTCTAAATTCTAAATTTGAACTATTCAATGCTGCAAATAATTTTTTAAAACTTAGTGCATTCTCTAAATTAACCATATCACCGATATGGCCGCCAATTTCATTAGGATTTAAAGTTTTAATTTTTTCAATTAAAACTGAAATAGCCTCATCCCAGTTAGATCTTTTCAATTTATTATTAACTTTTATATAAGGTACGTCCAATCTTTGTTTCAATAAACCATCGCAAGAATATCGTGTTTTATCAGAGATCCATTCCTCGTTTATTTCATTATTAAGTCTTGGTAAAATTCTTTTAACTTCCCAGTTATACGTATCAACTCTTATATTGGAACCTACTGCATCCATTACATCTACACTCTCTGTTTTTTTAAGTTCCCAAGGTCTAGCCTCAAATGCATAAGGTTTAGAAGTTAGAGCCCCAACTGGACACAAATCTATTACATTAGCTGAAAGTTCGGACTCCATTGCTTTTTCCAAATAAGTTGTAATTTCCATATTTTCTCCCCGACCTATAGCGCCGATTTCTGGTATCCCAGCAATTTCAGTTGCGAATCTTACACACCTTGTACAGTGAATACATCTTGTCATTTGGGTTTTAATCAAAGGTCCCATATATTTTTCTTTGACTTGCCTTTTATTTTCAATAAACCTTGATTTATCTACTCCGTAATACATTGATTGATCTTGTAAATCACATTCTCCCCCCTGGTCACAAACTGGGCAATCAAGAGGATGATTAGCAAGTAAGAACTCCATAACTCCTTTTCTTGCTTTTTCAACTTGCTCTGTGTTTGTCTTTATACTCATTCCTTCGGCTGCAGGCATTGCACAAGAAGCAATTGGTTTAGCTGATTTATCCATTTCAACAAGACACATTCTGCAATTACCTGCGATAGACAATTTTTCGTGATAACAAAATCTTGGTATTTCAACATCAGCAAGTTCACAAGCTTGGAGAACTGTCATTCCTTTTTCAAATTCTATATCTTTTCCATTAATTGTAATTTTAGGCATTTTTGTTCTCCAAAAGATGTTGATCTACTAAATAAGGGTTATTTGTTTTTTTCTTAATTAATGGTTCCTCTCTACAACGACTTTCAATCTCTTTTCTGAAATGTCTTAACAAACCTTGCACTGGCCAAGCCGAACCTTCGCCAAAAGCACAAATTGTATGACCTTCTATTTGTTTAGTTACATCAGATAATAAATCTATATCACTGTAAGTAGCTTTTCTTTTGACCACTCTATCAAGTATTCTCCACATCCAACCCGCACCTTCTCTACAAGGAGTACATTGACCGCAACTTTCGTGTTTATAAAACCTTGCAATTCTTGCCATACACTCAACAATGTCTTGATCTTTGTTTATAACTACGATTCCGGCTGTACCTAAGCCACTTTTATTATCAATTAAAGAGTCAAAATCCATTGTAATTGTATCACATATTTTTTTTGGCAGTAATGGCATTGAAGATCCACCTGGTATTACTGCTTGAAGATTATCCCAACCTCCAATAACTCCTCCAGCATATTTATCAATCAATTCTTTAAGAGGAATTCCCATCTCCTCTTCAACGTTACAGGGTGAATTGACGTTTCCTGAAATACAAAATATTTTTGTTCCAGTATTTTTTGGTTTACCTAATGACGCAAACCATTTTCCGCTTCTTCTCAATATAGTTGGAACCACGGCTACTGTCTCAACGTTATTTACGATAGTTGGACAGCCGTATAAGCCGACTAGGGCAGGGAAAGGTGGCTTTAATCTAGGTTGACCTTTATTCCCCTCTATACTCTCTAGTAAAGCTGTTTCTTCACCACAAATATAAGCTCCAGCTCCGTAATGTATATGAATATCGAAATCCCAATTTGTGCCGCAAGCATTTTTTCCTAAAAATTTTTTTTCGTAAGCTTGGTCGATAGCCTCTTGTAATCTTTTACCTTCATTAGAATATTCCCCTCTTATATAGATGTAACAAATATGAGCGTTTACGGCGTAACCTGCAATTAAACACCCTTCAATTAATTTTTGAGGTTCAAATCTTAATATATCACGATCTTTACAAGTTCCGGGCTCTGACTCATCTGCATTTATAACTAGATAGTGAGGTCTTGAGCCAACTTCTTTTGGTGCAAAAGACCATTTGAGACCTGTAGAGAAACCTGCTCCTCCTCTACCCCTTAGTTCAGAGGTTTTTACCTCATTTATAATCCATTCTCTGCCTTTTGAAATAAAATTTTTTGTATCTTTCCAATCATCTCTTTTAATAGCGCAGTCTATTTCCCACCCATAATCGTTATAAAGATTCTTAAATATCTTATTCTCTTCTTTAAGCATAGTTTTCTCCATTAATTATATTTTTTTTTCAGGTGAAGTATTTTTACGACCTCGATAAGAACCTGGTTTTAAAGGTTTGTCTTTTATTAATGAGTCTAAGATTTCAATAGTACTTTTTTCATCAAGGTCTTCATAATAGTTATCGTTAATTTGTATCATTGGCGCGCTTACACACGCACCGAGGCATTCTACCTCCATCCAAGAACAAGTTCCGTTTTTAGAAACTTCATTTTCCTTTGGTGAAATTTTTTCTTTACAAATTTTTACAATTTTATCAGCTCCTCTTAATAAACAAGGAGTGGTTGTGCACACTTGAATAAAATGTTTACCTACGGGAGCTAAGTTATACATAGTGTAAAAAGTTGCTACTTCATATACAGAAATGTAAGGCATTGATAATAGATTAGCTATATATTTCATAGCAGCTAGAGGTATCCAATTGTTGTTTTGTTTTTGCGCTAAGTAAAGAAAAGGCATTACTGCACTTTTTTTATTTTTTTCTGGATATCTTTTAAGAATTGCTTCTGCTTTTTTTAAATTAATATCAGAAAATTTAAACTCTTTTGGTTGATCATTATGAACTTTTTTTAAACTCATCTGTCTACCTCACCAAAAACTATATCTAAAGATCCTAAAACAGCTGGGACGTCGGCTAACATATGTCCTCGAATTAGATAATCCATAGCTTGAAGGTGCGAAAAACCAGGGGCTCTAATTTTACATCTATAAGGTTTATTGCTCCCATCGGAAATTAAATATACCCCAAATTCGCCTTTGGGAGCCTCTACTGCTGTATAAACATTGCCTCTAGGTACTCTATAACCTTCCGTAAATAGTTTAAAATGATGAATTAAAGCCTCCATTGATTGTTTTAAATCATTTCTTTTTGGTGGAGATATTTTTCCGTCTATTGATTTAATCGGCCCTCTAGGTAACCTTTCAATACATTGTAAGATAATTTTCACACTTTCTCTCATCTCCTCTATTCTGCAGAGATATCTATCGTAACAATCTCCATTTTTGCCAACTGGAATTTTAAAATCTAAATCTTTGTATATTTCATAAGGCTGAGATCTTCTAAGATCCCAAGGAACGCCGGAACCTCTTAACATCACGCCTGAGAAGCTATGATCTAACGCTTCTTGTTTGCTTACTATTCCAATTTCAACATTACGTTGTTTAAAAATACGGTTATCTGTTAATAAGCCCTCTAAATCGTCAATTATTTTCGGGAAAGATCTACAGAATTTTTCAATGTCCTCTACTAATTTAAGAGGTATGTCTTGATGTACCCCGCCAGTCCTGAAATAATTAGCATGTAACCTTGAACCGGACGCTCTTTCATAAAATGTCATTAAAGTCTCTCTTTCTTCAAAGCCCCACAATGAAGGCGTTAATGCACCTACGTCTAGCGCCTGAGTTGTTACGTTAAGTATGTGACTTAATATTCTTCCAATTTCACAAAAGATTACTCTTATATATTTAGCTCTAATAGGGACCTCAATTTTAAGTAATTTTTCAGCTGCAAGTGCAAATGCATGCTCTTGATTCATAGGGGCAACATAATCTAACCTATCAAAGTAAGGTAATGCTTGAGTATAGGTTTTTTGTTCTATGAGTTTTTCAGTTCCTCTATGTAGTAAGCCTATGTGAGGATCAGCTTTTTCTACTACTTCTCCATCAAGTTCCAATATAAGTCTTAATACTCCGTGTGCTGCAGGATGTTGAGGGCCAAAGTTTAGATTAAGGGATTTAGTTTTTTTTACCATCTTTTTCCTGTTTTTTTATTTCTTTAATATAATTAGTGCCCTCCCATGGACTTTCAAAATCAAAATTTCTATAATTTTGTTCGAGTTTTACTGGTTCATAAATAACTTTTTTTTCTTTTTCACTGTAGCGAACTTCATTAAAGCCTGTCAGAGGAAAATCTTTCCTCAAGGGATGACCTTTAAAACCATAGTCTGTTAAAATTCTCCGAAGATCTGGATGATTTTTAAATTTAACACCATACATATCAAATACTTCTCTCTCCATCCAATTTGCTGAAGGAAAAACTTTGGTAATTGAGTTGATAACTTGATTGATCTCAAATTTTATCAAAAGTTTAATTCTATGATTATATTCGTGAGATAATAAAAGATATACAAGTTCAAAGCGTTTTTCATTTTCAGGATAATCAACCCCAACTATATCTATTAATTGTCGGAATTTACATTTTTCATTAGATTTTAAAAACTGAACTACTTCCACTAAATCGTTTTCGTTAATTTCTATCAAAAGTTCCTCATTTTCAATTAATGAATTTTGGATTTTGCTTGAAAGCTCTGAATTAATAATCTTCTCAATTTTTTTAAGAAATTCCATTGCAATTTATCTTTGTTTATTTCCTTCTCGTCTTATTTTTTTCTGTAATTGTAAAATACCGTAAAGAAGAGCTTCTGCTGACGGCGGACATCCAGGAATATAAATATCAACTGGTACAATCTTGTCACAACCTCTAACTACAGAATAAGAGTAGTGATAATAACCACCTCCATTGGCGCAACTTCCCATTGAAACGACATATCTAGGTTCTGGCATTTGATCATAAACTTTTCTTAAAGCGGGAGCCATTTTATTTGTTAAGGTTCCAGCTACTATCATCACGTCAGATTGTCTAGGTGATGCTCTTGGTGCAGCTCCAAATCGCTCTAAATCATATCTTGGCATTGATGTTTGCATCATTTCGACAGCACAACAAGCAAGCCCAAAAGTCATCCAATGCAAAGATCCTGTTCTTGCCCAATTAATCAAATTTTCAGACGATGTTGTGATAAATCCTTTTTCTGCAAAATCTTTTGCTAGGTCTTTAAACTCGTCTGGTATTTTTTTTTGTCTTTCGTTTTCAAGATTAAATCTTATTCCCATTCTAGAGCTCCTTTTTTCCATTCATAAATGAAACCGATTGTTAAGATACCCAAAAAGATCATCATTGACCAAAAACCTAAAACTCCTAAATTTCCAAGTGATATCGCCCACGGAAAAAGAAATGCGATTTCAAGATCGAATATTATGAACAATATGGCTACTAGGTAAAATCTTACATCAAATTCCATTCTTGAGTCATCAAATGCATCAAATCCACACTCATAAGCAGATAATTTTTCAGGATCTGGGTTAGAGGGTGATGCTAAGAAATTAGCTAAGATAAATCCTATGCTTAAAAATAAAGCTATAAAAAGAAATATTATTATTGATAGGTAGTCTGTTAAAAAATTGTAAATCATTTATTTATTAATATCTACCTTAATGCCGTAGCTTAAGGATTCTTATATTAATATAATTTATTTATAGCATTTATATATAAAGAGTACAGGACAGAAGGAAGCATTTATGTTGATCGATAAAGGTTATTTTTTAACTTTTTAGATGAAAACGATTATCAACTAGTGGCGGGAGTGACGGGACTCGAACCCGCGACCTCCTGCGTGACAGGCAGGCGCTCTAACCAAGCTGAGCTACACC
>MDTG01096485.1_pt1 | contig 18529 bp, 19 predicted proteins | sample 811421 | NCBI WGS metagenome assembly MDTG01 (sample SAMN05326645, study PRJNA326480) | marine metagenome | isolation source: seawater | place: Pacific Ocean: South East | collected 2011
GAAAATTAAGAAGTATTGTGTCTAGTATTAATTAAATGTCTAAAATTGATAAAAAAAAACTACCTAGTCGTCATACTTCATTGGGGCCAGATAGAGCTCCACATAGATCATTTTACTATGCAATGGGTGAAACAGAGCAAGATGTTGCTAAACCATTTGTAGGGGTGGTATCTACCTGGAATGAAGCTGCCCCATGTAATACAGCCTTAATGAGACAGGCTCAATCCGTAAAAAAAGGGGTAAAACAATTTGGAGGAACACCAAGAGAATTTTGCACAATAACTGTAACCGATGGTATTGCTATGGGACACGAAGGAATGAAATCATCTTTAATTTCCAGAGAAGTTATAGCTGACTCAGCTGAATTAACAGTGAGAGGACACTGTTATGATGCTTTGGTTGGTATTGCAGGATGTGATAAATCGTTACCGGGTTTAATGATGTCAATGTTAAGACTTAATGTACCCAGTGTATTTATTTATGGTGGGTCAATTTTGCCAGGAAAATATAAAGGTAAAGACGTTACAGTTGTAGATGTTTTTGAAGCTGTAGGAAAACATTCGTCAGGAAAAATGTCTTCAGAAGAATTAAAAGAATTAGAGCTGGTTGCTTGTCCAAGTGCTGGTGCTTGCGGCGGTCAATTTACGGCTAATACAATGGCATGTGTATCTGAAGCAATAGGATTAGCTTTACCTTATTCAGCTGGGACACCGGCTCCATATGAAGAAAGAGATAAATACGCTTTTGCTAGCGGTAAAGCAGTTATGAATTTACTAGAAAAAAAGATTAAACCTAGAGAAATTGTTACAAAAAAATCACTAGAAAATGCTGCTACAATTGTAGCCGCAACTGGAGGCTCGACAAATGCAGCACTTCATTTACCAGCTTTAGCAAACGAAATAGGCGTTAAATTTGATTTAATGGATGTAGCTAAAATATTTAAAAAAACACCCTATCTTGCTGATTTAAAACCAGGTGGAAAATATGTTGCTAAGGATATGTGGGAGGCAGGTGGTGTTCCAATGTTATTAAAAACTTTATTTGATGGCGGATTTATACATGGAGAGTGTTTAACAGTGACTGGGAAAACAATAAAAGAAAATTTGATAGACGTTAAATTTAATAAAGATCAAAAAGTTTTAAGAGAGTACAATAATCCTTTGTCACCTGATGGCGGGGTAGTTGGTTTGACAGGCAATTTAGCACCTGAAGGAGCAATTGTTAAAATAGCTGGTCTAAAAAAATTGCAATTTACGGGAATAGCAAGATGCTTTGACAATGAAGAGGACGCCATGAAAGCTGTACAAACCAAAAAATATAAAGATGGTGATGTAATCATAATTAGGTATGAGGGACCAAGAGGCGGACCAGGTATGCGTGAAATGCTATCTACAACGGGTGCCATATATGGCCAAGGAAAAGGTGAAAAAGTTGCATTAATAACTGACGGTAGATTTTCAGGAGCAACCAGAGGGTTTTGTGTTGGACACGTTGGACCTGAAGCTGCTTTAGGCGGACCAATCGCATTACTTAAAAATGGTGACAGGATTGATATTGACGCAAAAAAAGGAACTATTAATGTTAGGTTAACAAAAGCTCAATTAACAGCAAGAAGAAAAAAATGGAAAGCTAAAAAATCTCAATTTGGCTCAGGAACTTTATGGAAATATGCTCAAACAGTTGGCCCAGCATACCTTGGTGCTCCAACTCATCCAGGTAAGAAAAAGGAAGTTAAAGAATACTCTAAGATTTAATGAAGATTAGACCAGTTATTTTGTGCGGAGGATCTGGAACTAGGTTGTGGCCTAATTCAAAAAAACACCAAGCCAAACAATTTATAGATTTTGGAGGCTGGACCCTATTTGGAAAAACTCTTGAAAGAATAAAAGGTTCTATATTTGATGTTCCAATTATAAGCACAAATTCAAAATATATTAAAGAAATCAAAAAACACTTAAAGAAACATAAGATTAAAAGATATAAGATTATATTAGAACCAGAAAAAAAAAATACAGGTCCAGCAATTCTTGCTACAGCGCTTATAAAGGATGTCCCGGAAAAGCAGCCTATGCTATTCTTAACCGCTGATCATCTGGTAGAAAATGTAAGTAAGTTTAATTTTGAAATTAAAAAAAACAAAAAATATTTAACTAAAGATAATATTTTTATTTTTGGAATAAAACCAAATTCACCATCTGATCAATTCGGATATTTGATAACTAAAAAGATAAATAATAATTTAAATAAAGTCACTAAGTTTATTGAAAAACCTAGTTTTTCTAAAGCCAAAAAGATAATAAAAAAAGGAGGTTGTTGGAATTCTGGAATGTTTTTTTTAAGAAAAGACTCAATTATAAATAACTTTAAAAAATATCAAAAAAATATTTATCAAAATTGTTTATTATCTGTTGAAAAAAGCAATTTTAAAATGAGCACTTATTATTTAAATAAAAAAATGTTTGTTAAAAATCCTTCAAAGTCTTTTGATTATGCGATTTTAGAAAAAACAAATAATATTAACGCCATAAAACTAAATATACCTTGGTCAGACCTAGGCAGTTGGAGAGAAATTCTTTTGATGTATAGTAAAAACAAAAGAAAATATTTTAGTAAAAAGAATATTTTTTATAGGCCTTGGGGAAGTTACACTAATTTATTTAATGGAAATAATTTCTTAATAAAAGAATTATACGTAAAATCAAAGGGGATTCTAAGTTTACAAAAACATTTCCATAGATCTGAACATTGGGTTGTGACAGCTGGAAAACCTAAAATTACACTAAATAAAAAATTCTTTTCAAAAAAACCCTATGAAACTATTTTTATTCCTCAAGGAGCTATTCACAGAATTCAAAATCCAAATAAAAAACCAGTCAAAATCATGGAAGCACAATTAGGGTTAATTTTAAAAGAATCAGATATTGTTCGTTATGAAGATATTTATGGAAGAGTTAATTAATCTCTAATTCAATAGGAGTATGATCTGAAGGTTTTGTTTTAGACCTAGGTTTTTTATTTATATTTATTGATTTTAAATTTTCTAACAAATTATTTGAAACTAAAAAATGATCTATGCGTATACCATAATTTTTCTGCCATGATCCTGCAAAATAATCCCAATAAGTGTATTCTTGTTTAGATTTATTAAAATATCTATAGACATCACTAAAACCTAAATTAATCAACTCTCTGTATTTTTTTCTAATCTCCAATTTAAATAGAGCATCATTTTCATATCTTTTAAAATCATATACATCAATTTCTTCCGGTATGATGTTAAAGTCTCCAGAAATAATAATATTTGAATTTTTATTTAATTCGTTGTTTATTTTTTTGATAAATAATTTAAGCCAATTCTTTTTGTAGTCGTACTTTTCAGTGTCAACAGGATTGCCATTAGGAACATAAATATTAACAAGTTTTATTTTTTTTTTATCTAAAATAATCTCACCCGTAATTATTCTCGATTGGTTAAATTTATCTTTAATGAAATTATTGCTAATATTTTCAATTTTAGACTTAGATAAAAATGCTACTCCGTTATAACTTTTTTGACCGAACACGTAAGAGTTATATCCTTTTTTTTTAAAAGCCTCCGAAGGAAAATTTTCGTTTTGAGTTTTTATTTCTTGCAAAAATAGAATATCAGGCTCTGCGTCATTAATGTAATTAAGTATATTTTCAATTCGCGCTCGGACAGAATTTACATTCCAAGATATAATTTTCATTAAACAGAAAATGACAATCCACAACCACAAGAGGAAGATGCTTTTGGATTTTTAATAACAAAAGACTCACCTATCATTTCTTTTTTAAAATCTATGATAGAGCCTGAGATAATATCAAGAGAAGTTTTATCAATTATTGCTTTACCAAAAACAATATCTTTGCTGTCAATCTTATCATCGAAACTAAAATCATATTTAAAACCCGAACAACCACCACCCTTAACTGAAATTCTAAAAAATTTTTTTAGTTGTTTCTCACTCACAATCTTTTCAATTTGGTCTTTAGCTCTATCTGTAAATTCTATTTTTTTTGTCATAATAAGTTATTATTTAGTATATATTTTAATAGACAATTATGCAAAAAAATAGGTTCTCAAATTTATCAACTTCTATTAAGACAAAGGGAAGATTTAACATTGAAAAGAAAAATAGTTTAAGGTCACCATATCAAAGAGACAGAGATAGAATTATTCATTCCACAGCTTTTAGGAGACTAAAGCATAAAACCCAAGTATTTGTTAATACTACTGGAGATCATTATAGAACTAGAATTACCCACTCATTGGAAGTCTCCCAAATTGCAAGAACACTTGCTAAATGTTTTGGACTTAATGAAGATTTATGTGAAACTTTAAGTTTAGCTCATGATCTAGGACATACTCCGTTTGGTCATGCTGGAGAAGAAGCATTAAATGACTGCATGAAAGCTTATGGAGGCTTTGATCACAATATTCAAACAATTAGAATAGTAACACTTTTAGAAAATAAATATTACAATTTTAAAGGACTTAATTTGACCTATGAAACTTTAGATGGATTAATAAAACATAATGGACCAGTACGTAATTTGACTAAATTTAACAATATTTTAGGAAAAAATTTTTTTAAAAAAAAGATAATTTTTCAAAACAATCCTTCACTTGAAGCTCAGATAGCGTCAATTTCAGATGATATTGCCTATAATAGCCATGATTTAGAAGATGGTTTGAAAGCACAATTATTTAGATTAAAAGAACTTAAAAATTTACCACTTCTTAATACAATTTTAAAAAAACATGCAAGAAAATTTAAAAAATTTCCTCAGGATTTAGTTTTAAGACAAATTATTCGAGAAATTATTAATGAAATGGTGAAGGATATAATACTTAATACAAAGAAAAATATTAAGAAAAATAAAATTAAGAGTATTATTGATGTGTATAAATCGCAATATCCTATTGTATATTTTTCTAAAAAAATGAGTCTTTTTGATATTAGTATAAAAAAATTTTTAAAAGAACGAATGTATTATAATAAAAAAGTTTTAAAAAAAACAAATTATGGAAAAAAGGTTATTAAAGTACTGTTTTTCAGGATAAAAAAAAATCCAAGAAAATATTTGAATATGAAAGACGTTAAGAAATCAGAAATAGACAGATCTATCTGTGATTTTATAGCTGGAATGACCGATAGATTTGCAATAAATCTATATAATAAATCGAAATGAATATATTTGGAGAATACTTAAGCAAGATTACCAATTTAATAGATACTAATAAAAAAAGTCTTAAATTGAGTCATCTAAACAATTTTAAGGGAGTTGTTGTTGAAAATCCCCCAATAAATTTCGATTTTGATTTATCTTGTAACGTTGGACTTATTTTAGGCAAAATCAATAAAATTAATCCACAAGACTTAGCTAGTAAAATTAAAGACTTAATTTTAAAAAATCTAAATGATTTCGATAAAATAGAAATAGCAGGACCAGGATTTTTAAATTTTAAATTAGCAAATGAATCTTTAATTTCTAATATCAATAAAATTATTAAAAATAAAGACTTTTACGGTAAACAAAATTCTAATAAAAAATATAATATAGAATTTGTTTCAGCTAATCCAACAGGACCTATGCACGTAGGTCACTGTAGGGGTGCTATTTATGGCGATGTATTAGCTAATCTATTAATATTTAATGGAAACAAAGTGACAAAAGAATATTATATTAATGATTATGGAAATCAAATTATAAATTTTGTTAAATCAGTCTTTTTAAGAATACGAGAAATAAAATATAATGAAAAATTCGAAGTGAAAGAAGATTTGTATCCAGGAAAATATATAATAGAAATAAGTAAAAAAATTATTGAGTCAAATAAAAACAAAAAGTTTGATAATTTTGAAACATCTTTACAACTTCTTAAAAAAGAGTCTTTAAAACATTCTATGGATTTAATAAAATCAGATTTAAAAAATTTAGGAATTGAACATGATAATTTTTTTTCAGAAACAAAATTAGTTGAAAATAAGTTGGTAGATAAAGCTATAGATTATTTAAAAAAAAATAATTATGTACAAGAAGGTTATCTTCAACCTCCAAAGGGAGAGACCGATAAGTCTTGGAAAAAAACTAAAAGGCTAATTTTTAAATCTACAATATTTGGTGATGACGTAGATAGAGCAATGCAAAAAAATGATGGTTCTTGGACTTATTTTGCTAATGATGTTGGGTATCATATGGATAAAGTGAACAGAGATTATGAGTTTTTAGTCAATGTTCTTGGAGCAGATCATACAGGCTATACAAAAAGAATAACAGCAGCAGTAGACGCTCTTTCAAATAATAAAGTTAAATTAAACTGTAAAGTTTGTCAGCTGGTAAAATTGTTTAAAAATGGAAAACCATTCAAAATGTCCAAAAGAGCTGGTGACTTCATTTCTGTTCAAGATTTGTTAAATGAAGTCGATAAAGACTCTATAAGATTTATGATGTTAAATAGGAGCAATGATGTTGAACTTGATTTTGATTTCGATAAAGTTTTAGAAAAAAGTAAAGATAATCCGGTATTTTATGTTCAATATTCTTTTGCAAGAATTAATTCATTATTTAGAATTTTAAAAAAAAATTTAAACGATAAAATAAATCTAAGTGATAAAGATTTTTCATTAAATGACAATGAAAGAAAAATTTTAAGAAAGATTTTTGAATGGCCAAAAATTATAGAAGCAGCATCTACTAAATACGAACCACACAAAATTCCATATTATCTTTATGAATTAGCTACTTTATTTCATGCGTATTGGAGTAAAGGAAATGAAGATCATAATTTTAAGTTTATAGAAGATGGAAAAATCAAGAAAAATGAAACTTTGGCTATAATTGTTCTCGTAGCTATAGTAATTCAAAGAGGAATGAATATTTTAGGTGTTTCACTTCCTTCTAAAATGTAATGCACAAAATTATAAATTTATTTTTTTTAGTTATTGTTTGTTTATTTTTATTTAATATTTTTACATATTATTCTTCCAATGAAAACATTAAGTTAATTAACTTGAACAGGTCTAATATTGAAAAAATTGTTGATGCTAAAGTCCAAGGATTACCCGTTTTAGAGAATGACACTGATAATGTTATTGAGTTTAACTCATCATTTTCTGATGAAATTAAAGATAATAAATCGAGAAGTTTTTGGGATTTGTTAAAAAGCGAATGAAAAAAAAAAGCAATTATCATTAGTATAAAAAGTTATAATTTATCTACAAAAGAAAAAACACTTCTAGCTAAAGAGAAGCCTTGGGGATTAATTTTATTTAAAAGAAATATTAAGTCATTGAAACAAGTAAAAAAACTTACTAAAAAAATTAGAAAATTAACAAAAGACTCAAATTTTCCAATTTTAATTGATGAGGAGGGCGTTTCTGTAACGAGGTTAAACAAAATAATGGATCATAATTTTTCCCAAAAATCCTTAGGCGATATTTATAAAAATAATGAAAAAATTTCTTTATTAATTTATAGAAGATATATTAACAGTTTGACAAATTTTTTAAAAGAAGTTGGGATTAATATTAATACGGTACCTGTTTTGGATGTTCTTAGGAAGAAAACAAATAAAATTATTGGAAAAAGAAGTTTTTCAGATGATCCAAAAATTGTAAAAAAATTAGGTTTATTTTGTGTTAAGCAGTACGTATTAAATAAATTGGGAACAGTTATAAAACATATACCTGGTCACGGATGTTCTACTTTAGATAGTCATTTAAAGATGCCAAAAATAAAATTAGGCTATAAGGACTTGAATAAGGTTGATTTTTTACCTTTTAAATCTAATCCTTCGAAATTCGCTATGACAGCTCACATTCTATACGAAAAGATTGATAAAAAAAATGTTGCAACTTTTTCTAAAAAAATTATTTCAGAAATAATACGAAAAAAAATTGGTTTTAAAGGGATTTTAATTTCAGACGATATTTCAATGAAAGCTTTAAAATATGATTTAATAACGAATGCAAAAAAGTCTCTTGCAGCAGGCTGCAATATTGTTTTGTATTGTGCTGGAAATTATGATGATTCTTATAGATTGATAAAAGAAGTTCCATTTATTGACAAATTTACAGCCAAAAAAACATCGGAATTTTATAAATTTTTAAGATAAAATCAGATTTATGGAATCAAAAAATCAACACAACATTTCTATAAATATTCCAAATTATAGTGGTCCATTAGAAACTTTACTCGATTTAGCAAAAAATCAAAAAGTTGACCTTGCTGATATATCGATAACTATGCTTGCAGATCAGTTTTTAATTTATATTAAGGAAAATAAAAGTTTAAATTTAGAGGCTGCATCAGAGTATTTATTAATGGCTACTTGGCTAGCTTATTTAAAGTCTAAATTATTACTACCAGAACAAGAAGACGATGATTTTAAAGCTTTTGAAGTTGCGGAGAGATTAAAGTTACAATTAAAAAAATTAGAATTAATTAGAATTCTTTCGGATCAAATGTTACAAAAAAAAAGACTAGGTGTTCATATCTTTACTAGAGGTATGAAGGGTGGAATTAGGTCAATTAATACCCCTATATACAATATTTCACTTTATGAGCTATTAAAGACGTATTCTAATATTCAAATGCAAAAAACATTCCAATCAATAAACATACCTAAATTACCAGTTTTAACTACTGAGGAAGGTATGAAACAAATAAAAAAAAATTTGAATAATATTAAAGAATGGACAAACATTAAGAATTTGATACCCGAATACTATATTAATAAGAAAATGAAAAAAACTGGATTATCAGGAATATTTGCTGCTAGTTTAGAGCTTACTAAAGAAGGTGTTATAAAAATTTTACAAGAAAATAAATTTAAAGAGGTAATGGTAAAAAGAAGTTCCGATAAATGAAAAATAAAGATAAAGATAAAGATAATATAATTTCTTTTCCTGCAACAATTACAAAGCTAGAACGTCAGATAGAGGCAATACTTTTTTCTGCTTCAGAACCCTTAGATATAGAAACTATTGAACAAAGAGTAAAAACAAGCTCAGATATAAAAAAAATTTTGTTTAAAATACAAAATAATTACAAAAACAGAGGAATAAATCTAGTTTGTATAAAAAATAAGTGGTCTTTCAGAACTGCTGAAAATCTGTCAAAATTAATGTCTTTACAAAAATCAACACAAAAAAAATTATCCAAGGCTACAATCGAAACTTTAGCAATTATTGTTTATCATCAACCAGTTACTAGATCTGAAATAGAGGAAATTCGAGGAGTGTCTTTCGCTACTAATACATTAGAAATTTTACTTGAACTTGATTGGGTAAGGCCTGCTGGCAGAAAAGATGTACCTGGAAAACCAATTCAATATGCAACTACTGAAAATTTTTTAAATCATTTTAATATTCAAAAACTATCTGACCTTCCTACAATTGATGAATTAAGCTCAGCTGGCTTAATAGACACCTCAACAATTGATCAATCAATATTCGGGACTGGAAAATTTTTTAAAGAGCAAACTGTTAAAGATAAACAGAATATCTACGAAGAAATTGAGGACGCGATTAAGAAAACTCCTGAAACAGATAAATAAAAAAGATATCTATTTAATTAAATTTATTGTATAAAAATATCCATTATGGGAATTAGTTTTTGGCAAATAGCTATAGTGGTTGTTATCGTAGTTTTACTCTTTGGAAGAGGAAAAATTTCGAGTTTAATGGGAGATGTTGCTAAAGGTATTAAAAGCTTTAAAAAGGGCATGTCTGATGACTCTTCTTCAAACGCTGATGACAACAAAAGCAATTCAGACAATTCTGATTCCGAAAACAAATAATCGAAATGCCTCAAATTGGTTGGTTAGAGATTTTAGCAGTAGTAGTAATTGCTATTTTAGTTTTAGGCCCTAAAGAATTTCCTATCGCTCTAAAAAAAATAGGTTCCTTCATAGGAAAATTAAAGAATTCATTTAGTAGTTTTCAAAGAGAAATCTCACATGTTACAAATGATTTAGATATAGATTCAGATGTTACTGAAGATAAAGAAATAAAAAAAAAAGATAAAAAAGATGACTAATTCAAATTCATTTACTAGTCATTTTGTTGAACTTAGATCAAGAATGTTGAGATCAATGATATTTATCTTAATCATTTTTATTGTTTCCTATATTTTTGCTGACGATATTTATAATTTTTTAGTAGAACCTTATGCCAATGCTGTTAAAGATGATGAAACTTCTAGAAGACTAATTTTTACAGCTTTACACGAAACTTTTGTTACTTATTTAAAAGTTGCTTTTTTTTCAGCCATATTTTTAGGAAGTCCAGTTTTATTAATTCAAATATATAAATTTATTGCTCCAGGATTGTATAAAAATGAAAAGAAAGCCTTACTACCATATTTAATATTTACACCTATCCTTTTTTTAGTTGGGGGTCTATTAGTTTATTACTTGATAATGCCATTAGCTATTAAGTTTTTTTTATCTTTCGAGTCAATTGGCAGTAATTCCAGTCTACCGATTCAGTTAGAAGCTAAAGTAAATGAATATCTATCATTGATTATGAGATTAATCTTTGCTTTTGGAATAAGTTTTCAGCTTCCAATACTTCTAAATTTGTTAGCAAAAATTGGTATTGTAAATTCTAGCTATTTAAAAAAAACAAGAAGATATGTAATAGTTATTATTTTTACAGTTGCAGCCATACTAACACCTCCAGATCCAATTACTCAAATTGGTCTAGCTATACCATTATTATTACTTTATGAATTGTCTATATTAACAGTGCAGTTTACTGAAAAAAAAGATAAAGTAGTTGAAGATGCATAATCTGAAAGATCTAAGAAAAAACTTAACAACATTTAAGAAAAAATTTAAATATAGAAATTTAGATTTTAATATTGATGAATTTAACAATTTAGATAAAATTAATAGAGATCTTATAAGCAAAAAAGAATCACTCGAACAAGAAAAAAAAAAATTATCTAAATCTAAAGAAAAATCTAATTTTGAAAAATCAAAGAACATCTCAGCTGAGGTTAATAAAATTATTTTAGAGCAAAAAGAAGCTCAAAAAAAATTTGACCAAATAATTTTTAATCTCCCTAATATAGCTCACGAAGATGTGCCAATCGGCAAAGATGAGAAAGAAAACAAATTAATTAGAAAATTTGGAAAATTAAAAGATTTTAATTTTGAAATTAGATCACATGTTAATATCGGTTTAAAAGATAAAGCAATTGATTTCGAGTCAGCCATTAAATTATCAGGATCAAGGTTTGTTGTTCTTAAGGATAAGTTTGCTTTGTTAGAGCGAGCTTTAACTAACTTCATGTTAGACGTTCATACAAATGAGTTTGATTACACCGAAATCTCGCCTCCATTAATTGTAAATGAGGAAGTTATGTTTGGTACAGGTCAATTACCAAAATTTGAGGAAGATCAATTTGAAGTAAAACTTAATTCTAATGAGAGAAAATTTTTAATTCCTACTGCTGAAGTGGTACTAACTAATTTGGTCAGAAAGTCAATTTTAGATATTAAAGAACTTCCTAAAAGATATGTAGCAGCAACTCCTTGTTTTAGAAAAGAAGCAGGGAGTTACGGCAAAGATACAAAAGGAATGATGAGACAGCATCAATTTAATAAAGTTGAACTTGTGAGCATAGTTGAACCTAATAATTGTATAACCGAGTTAGAAAGAATGTTAAATTGTGCTGAAGAAATTCTAAAAAAATTAGAAATTCCTTATCAAATTGTCCTTCTATCATCAGGTGATATGGGGTTTAGTGCTGAAAAAACTTTTGATATTGAAGTATGGATACCTTCAGAAAAAAAATATAGAGAAATTTCGAGCTGCTCCTCTTGCGGGTCTTTTCAAGCAAGAAGAATGGGAGCTAAATATAAAACTTCTAACGGAAATGATTATGTTGGAACTTTGAACGGTTCAGGATTGGCCGTAGGAAGATTAATGATAGCCTTAATAGAAAATAATCAAAATGAGGATGGATCAATTACCATTCCAAATATTTTAAAAAAATACATGAATAATTTAGATAAAATTTGATTATTATTCGCTTGTTTAAATAACTCTTTTATTATAATTATCCTCTAATGAACGGCCAAGGAATAGCACAATTCATACCACTAATTTTAATATTTGTAATTTTTTACTTTTTTTTGATACGACCACAACAAAAAAGAGTGAAAGAGCACAAAGCTATGGTTCAATCTTTAAAAAGAGGTGACGAAATTATCACATCTGGTGGCATTATTGGAACTATCGAAAGAGTGATGGAAGATGATCGTATTGAAGTCATTATTGGGCAAGATGTCAAAGTTCAGATTATTAAATCAACTATTACAAGTTTACTTAAAAAAGAAGAAATCAAAAAATAATTCTTTTTCGTGTTAAATTTTTCTAAAATAAATATCTTATTAATTTATTTAATCTTTTTAATTATATCTTTTTTTTCAATATTAAATTTTCAAAATGATAATGATCCTTTAATAAATAAAAAAGTTAATCTGGGTCTAGATTTGCAAGGTGGATCTTATCTTCTATTGGAAATTAATTCAGATCCTTTAGTTCAAGAAAAAATTCAATCAAAAGTAATACCTATAAAAAAATTATTAAAAAAAAATGATATAACTTACTCAAATTTTAAAATTAATAAAAAAGATTTGAGTTTTTCAGTTAGTGATGTTGAAAAATTAAAATTACTATTTTTTTCTAAAAAGGAAAACTTTATAAATCCTTATATTGAAAAATATAACTCTTATGAATTAGATTTAAAGATTTTAGAAAATAATGAAATAAAAATATTATTTTCTAAATACGGTTTATTAACCATAAATAATTCAGCTTTAAAACAATCTATTGAAATTGTGAGACGAAGAATAGATGATGTCGGCACAAAAGAACCTACAATTTTACAAAGAGGAGACAAAAGAATTTTAGTTGAATTGCCTGGGCTAAAAAATCCAGAGAGAATTAAAAGTCTTTTAGGTCAAACAGCTCAGTTAAATTTTAGACTGGTCGCTGATAACGAAGAGTTTGGAATTGAGAAATTAATATCAGAATATGGAGAGGAATTAAATGTAAGTAAAAGAATAGTGATGAGTGGTGAAAATTTAATTGATGCACAACCTAATTTTAACAATCAATCAAATCAGCCAACGGTATCTTTTACTTTGGATAGATTAGGAGCACAAAAATTTGGTAGAGCCACTACAGATAATGTTGGAAAAAGATTAGCTATAGTTCTTGATGGCAAAATAGTCAGCGCGCCCTCAATTAACGAACCAATAACTTCAGGCAGTGGAATGATTTCTGGAAATTTTACTTTTCAGGACGCAACTGATTTGGCACTATTACTAAGATCTGGAGCTTTACCTACTCCCTTAAATATTGTTGAGGAAAGAACAGTAGGGCCAGATTTAGGTGAAGACTCAATAAAGTCTGGCATAACTTCTTTAATTATAGGATTTATTCTAGTTATTATTTTTATGATTTATAAATATAAAATATTTGGGTTAGTTGCAAATTTAGCATTAATTGCAAATTTAATAATGCTTGTAGGTGTTTTAACTATCTTAGAAGCAACTTTAACTTTACCTGGTATAGCAGGAATAATTTTAACTGTTGGTATGGCCGTGGATGCAAATGTATTAATTTATGAGAGAATCAAAGAAGAATTAAAAACTGAAAAATCAGTAATACATGCTTTTGATATAGGTTATTCCAAAGCAAAAATTACAGTTCTTGACGCAAATATTACAACATTAATCGCCGCAATTATTCTCTTTGCTTTTGGATCTGGTCCAGTAAAAGGTTTTGCGATTACACTCGGCATAGGAATTATAACGACTTTATACTCTGCATATTTTTTAGCTCGTCATGTAACTTCGATTATTGTTTTAAGAAAAAAGGAAGGTACGGTAAATTTATAATGAATAGAAACATTAACTTTTCTAAGAAATTTAAGTTTGCGAATATTTTGTCATTATTCATTTTTATGACTAGTATTATATTTATATTACTCAAAGGACTTAACTACGGAATTGATTTTAAAGGTGGAACCTTGATAGAATTAAGAGCAGATAACAATAACATTAATATATCCGAAATAAGAACTTCTTTAAATTCAATGAATTTGGGCGATGTTAATGTAAAAGAATTTGGTAAAAAAGGTGATTATCTTATTAAAGTTGAAGCAAAAACAGTAAACGACAATAATCTTATTCCTAAAATCAAAAAAGTTTTGATTAATAATTTAAATTCAGAGATTAATTTTAGAAGAGTAGAAAATGTTGGTCCTAAAGTAAGTTCTGAGCTTTTACAGTCAGGAATAATAGCTATCTCTTTATCTTTAGCAGCAATGCTTTTTTATATTTGGATAAGATTTGAGTGGCAATTTAGCATTGGGTCAATCGTTGCTCTATTTCATGACGTTCTAATCACCATAGGAATATTTTCAATTTTATCTTTAGAAATCAATCTTTCTATAATTGCGGCAGTTTTAACTATAGTAGGATATTCAATGAATGATACGGTTGTTATATATGATCGTATAAGAGAAAATTTAAATAAACATAACCAACTAAATATAAGCGATATATCTAATCTTTCTATTAACGAAACTTTATCCAGAACTGTTATAACCTCAGTAACTACTTTGTTGGCCTTATTATCAATCTATGTACTCGGTGGTGAAATTTTGAGAGGTTTTTCTTTTGCTATGATACTCGGAGTTCTAATTGGAACATATTCTTCAATTTTTGTAGCTGCTCCAGTTTTAAAATTTTTTAAAGTTAGTCACAAGACTTTAGAAAAAAAAGAAGAAAAAATTGTTCCTTAATTAGTAAAGATTTTGAGCCGCAACCATTGAGAGAAGCATTGGAAATGATAACAATGTGTTAGTTCTTGAAAATAGCATTGCAGTTTTGGCAGATTTCGCTTTTTCTTCTGGTGCGCAATCTATTATTCCTAATGCTTTTTTTTGATTAGGCCAAATAACAAACCAAACGTTATAAGCCATGATTATACCCAGCCACATTCCTATACCTATGGCTGTGCTTTTTGGATCAGAAGCACCAATTCCTAATATCATTGCTTGGTGTACATAACCTTGTAAGTAAGCAACTATTAATCCTGTTAAAATAGTTACTAGAGCTGCCCATCTAAACCAAAATAAAGCTTTAGGAGCAATTACCTTTCCTATTGCTGGTTTTTGCTCGTCTGGAATGTTGGGCATTGATGGAATTTGCACAAAGTTAAAATACCATAGTAATCCAATCCACATTATTCCACTTAAAACATGTATATACCTAAATAACCAACTAAAGAAATTACGATCAAAAGAGAAACCATCACCACCAAAATGCAATCCTAAAAGAAGGATCAAAGCGATTGCTAATGAATAATGGACTGTTCTAGACAAAGATTGAAGAATGCTTACCATGATTCTACTATACCATAATTTTAATTTTTAAGCAGTTTTTTTCATCGATGAATTACCCAATAATTCTCGTATAAATCTTCCAGTATAGCTTTCAGAAATTTCCGCTACTTTTTCAGGAGATCCCTCACCAATTATTCTTCCACCATGAACCCCACCTTCAGGACCCATGTCAACTATATGATCAGCAGTTTTTATCACATCTAAATTATGCTCTATTACAACAACAGTATTACCAGTGTTGACAAAGGCCTGTAATATTTCTAATAATTTTTTTATATCATGAGAGTGCAGACCTGTGGTTGGTTCATCCAAAATGTACAATGTTCTTCCAGTAGGTCTTTTTGACAATTCTTTAGCTAATTTTATTCTTTGAGCTTCTCCCCCAGATAATGTCGTGGCTTGTTGGCCAATTTTCATATACCCAAGGCCAACGTGTTTAAGTGTAATTAATTTTGATCTAACGTTTTGAATATTTTCAAAAAAATCGCAACCTTCGTCCACTGTCATATCAAGCACATCTGCAATATTTTTATTTTTAAATCGAATTTCGAGTGTTTCTCGATTATATCTAGCTCCCTTACAGGTATCACAGGGTATAAAAACATCTGGAAGAAAATGCATTTCATATGTTATCACGCCATCACCTTCACAAGTTTCACATCTACCACCTTTTACATTAAAAGAATATCGTCCTACTTTATATCCTCTAGCTTTTGACTCAGGTAAACCAGCAAACCACTCCCTGATAGGACCAAAGGCGCCAGTATAAGTAGCTGGATTTGATCTAGGTGTTCGTCCGATTGGTGATTGATCTATGTCAATAATTTTATCAATTAATTCGGTTCCTTTAAATCCAGTAAAAGCCTTAGGAACTTTTCGACTCTTATTTTTATTAAGCATTAAATTAAAAGCGTTATATAAAGTATGGAGAATTAAAGTTGATTTGCCGCTTCCAGAAACACCTGTCACGCATGTAAAAGTTCCAACTGGTATCTTTAAATTAACTTTTTTTAAGTTATTTCCACTAGCACCGCTAATTTCAATAAACCTACCATTTTTAGCAGTCCTTCTTTTTCTTGGAACAGGAATAAATTTTTTACCAGATAAATAATTACCCGTTATACTTAAATTATTGCTAATTACCTCCTTCAGATTACCCTCAGCAACAATTTGCCCTCCTTTAAGGCCAGCTTCTGGACCAATATCAATTATGTGATCCGAGTTTTGCATTGTCTCGATATCGTGCTCAACGACAATAACTGTGTTTCCTAAGTCTCTCAATTTTTTCAAGGCTGTAATTAATTTTTTATTGTCTCTTTGATGTAATCCAATCGATGGTTCATCTAAAACGTATAACACTCCTGTTAAACCTGAACCTATTTGAGATGCTAGCCTAATTCTTTGAGACTCTCCACCAGAAAGAGTTCCAGACTCACGTGATAAAGTTAAATAATTTAAACCCACATTTAATAAAAAATTAAGTCTTTCATTGATTTCTTTTAAAATATGTTGAGCTATTTTATTTTCTCTATCTGAAAATACATTCACAAGATCTGCAAACCAAATTTGTGCATCTTCAATTGACTTTTCAGTTATTTCACTAATATTTAACGAGTTAATCTTTACACAAAGAGCTTCATCTTTTAATCTCATTCCTTTACATTTTTCGCACTTGGTTTCACTTTGATACTGCGATATTTCTTCTCTCTTCCAATCACTATCGGTTTCTAAATATCTTCTTTCTAAATTATTAATTACACCTTCAAATGATTTTTTAGTTGTGTAAGACTCATATCCATCATCGTAAGAAAATTTAATCTCTTCTTCATCAGACCCATATAAAATTATGTCCTGTATTTTTTTAGATATTTTTCGCCAAGGAATTGATAGAGAAAATTTGTAATGTTTAGCTAAAGATGACAAAGTTTGAGCATAGTACATAGAAGTAGATTTTGCCCATGGTTCAATAGCCCCGTCCTGAAGACTTTTTTTGGAGTCGGAAATAACTAAATTTGGGTCTACGTTTAAATTATGACCTATTCCTTCGCATTCTTCGCAAGCGCCATAGGGAGAATTGAATGAAAATAATCTAGGTTCTATTTCCTCAATAGTAAAACCACTCTCCGGACAAGAAAATTTTGATGAAAAAGTAACACTCTCAATTTTCCTATATTTTTTAGGCAAAGTTTCATTTTCATATTCTGCTATTAACAAACCATTAGATAAATTTATAGCAGTCTCAACGCTATCAGCTAATCTATTACCTAATTTAGAATTTAAGATAACTCTATCAACTACAATTGATATTTCATGTTTAATTTTTTTATTTAAATTTGGAAATTCATCAATATTTAAATATTTTCCGTCTACTTTAATTTTCGTAAAACCTCTCTTCTTATAGTTTAAAATCTCTTTTTTATATTCACCTTTTCTACCTCTAACAATTGGAGCTAATAAATATATAGTGCTATCTTTAGGTAATTTTCTAATTTTATCTACCATCTCGCTAATAGACTGAGAAACAATTGGTTTACCTGTGAAAGGTGAATAGGGAATTCCAACTCTTGCAAAAAGAACACGCATATAATCATATATTTCGGTTACTGTAGCTACCGTTGATCGTGGGTTTTTTGAAGTATTCTTTTGTTCAATTGAAATAGCAGGACTCAAACCCTCGATTAGATCAACTTTTGGTTTTTTCATTTTATCTAAAAATTGCCTAGCATATGAGGATAGACTTTCAACATAACGTCTTTGTCCTTCTGCATAAATTGTATCAAATGCTAAAGACGATTTTCCAGACCCCGATAGACCTGTAATGACCACTAATTTCTCTTTCGGTATTTCGAGAGAAACATTTTTTAGATTGTGTTCTTTAGCGCCTTTTATAACGATTTTTTTCAACATATTTTTTTTAATAAACAATAATGATCTTATAATTATTAATCAATTATGATATAAGAATTAAAACTTTTAATAAATAAAATCACAAATTTAGTCAAAAATAGTATGGCGGGTAGTTTAAATAAAGTACAATTAATAGGTCGTTTAGGCGCAGATCCTGACATTAAACAAA
>MDTG01384362.1_pt1 | contig 18528 bp, 12 predicted proteins | sample 811421 | NCBI WGS metagenome assembly MDTG01 (sample SAMN05326645, study PRJNA326480) | marine metagenome | isolation source: seawater | place: Pacific Ocean: South East | collected 2011
GAAGACGAGAAAGAGATATTTAACACGCGCGAGAGTAAGAACACGACAACAACAACAACAACAACACCGGGTGCACCGTCGTCTCTTCGAAAAAGACGAATACAGACGAGGGAGAGGGAGCGAAGATCGAGGTTCTTTTTTCGACGCGCCACCGACGCCATGATCGGCGACCACGACGGGTACAAGTGGCGGAAATACGGTCAGAAGAACATCAAATCGGCGTCGTACCCGAGAAGTTACTACCGATGCACGCGTCCAGATTGTCCCGCGAGGAAACAGGTCGAAAACGGCGTCGCAAAGTACGAAAACGAACACAATCACGAGAAGCCGAGCTTGCTGCTGCACAGCCAAAAGACAGATTTGCACCGCGCAAAATCTGGGAAGGTCGAGAAGAAGAAGAGTAAAGGTTCGATGATGATGTCCCATGCGCGTCGCATGTCGCTCGCGTCAATTTTTTTTTTCGTCGTTTTTTTCGTCGATTTATTTCGATCGATCAAAAAGAAATCAACAAGAAAACCCGCGAGTTCTTTTGACTGACCGCGAAAGCCGCGCTAAAACCTCCATTCAATCGATCGATCGATACAAAATAGGACGCCCACCCGGAGTGCACTCGTCCTGCTACAAGAAAATTAAAGCACCGAAAACGGCGAGGAAGTTTTACGAAGAAGAGGAAGATGGAATAGGAGGTCACCCGTTGGTGGAGGCGTTGCACGCGTTGTCGCCAAAACTCGCGAGAAGAGAAGAAGGAGAAAAAAAAGGGGGTGGTAAGAGTAACGATAACAAGAATAAGAAGAGTAAGAATAAAAGTAATGATGATAATAATAGAGATAGTAATAATACTAGTAATAATAGAAGCGACGGAGAGATGGCAGCAGCAATCTTTTCCATGGAGGAAGCACCGTTGTCGCCGGGATATTGGGATAAAGCGGAAGGGTTGTATTTCGACGCCGCCAAAAATGTGCACAAAGGCGGTAAGAACAAGTTTCAGGAGCTAGTTACCGGTAGTGCTAAAAAGAAAGTACCATCGAAGAGTATCGAGGTGGATAATAACAATCACGGTTACTTTGGAGGAGGAGGAGTTGGTGGGATTACCGGATTCTTAACCTCGCCGCGATTGACCGGGATAGTAAGAAACGTATTCGCTGGCGCGAAAGATTTTTGCGATTTTCGACAAATGTTCTCGCCAGACAAATGCAACGACGAGAAGAAAAACGGTGATAGGAAAACCACGCAGCCATCGCAGCCATTTGAAAGTGACGAGGAGGAAGAAGAGAACGAGATAAAAAAAGTTCAAGATCCGGGTCCGCTCGTGTTTCAACCGTCTCCAAAGTGTGCGAAAAAAAAGCAACGATTTTCATCGGCGGCGGTTGAGGAAGAAGACGATATCGACGTCGTTAACATCGATGCGACGCCTGAAAAGCTTGGCAAGAAAGACTTCAAGGAGGTTGCAAAGTCCAGGAGAGGACTATTACCATTTATCGAAGAACAGGGCATGTCATTCAGTAACGATAAAACCGGCAGCGCCCTCAGTCGCGAAGAAACGGTTTTGCATGCTTTTTCTAAGAGAGAAGTGCACAACAATCCGTTGCAATCTCCCAAGGGTGCTAAGACATCGTTCAAAGATGTGAAGAAATGGAATAAAATATCGTGTTCTGCCGCGTCGGGCGGCAAAATTTCCAAGAAGAAGAGTAAGGAGAGTAAACTCACTTCCTCAGAGGCTTTAGCGGCGGAAACGTATTGTGAAGCCATCTTGAAAGGAATGCGACACGAAGAAGCATCCATGATTGCCGCTCAGAAAGTGCGTGAAATGAACGAAAAGACTCAGCGATTGAAAGAAGCCACGCGCGAAAGGAAGAAGTCGCGAAACCTCGTTCCACCACCAATGCCACCGCAGCAAGGGAGCGGTCCTCTTGGAAATAACAATGCCTTATCGAGACCTCATGAAGCAGACGTCTACGACTACAGAAGCTACGACCATAGCAAGACGAACTCGTATCAGGTATCTCCCGCGGTGAGCGATCATGGGCAAGGACAAGAACTTGCCGCCGCCAATGTTGCTGCTGTTCAAGCGCCAAATAATAGTAACATTGAAACCTACACCGCTCATGACGACAATAATAAAACTACGAACGGCGGAGGCGGCGGCGGCGATGGCGGCGGTTTATGGTCGCCGATTTGGCAACTGGAAAAAGCTGTCTCACAGTTTTGTTCGACCCATTTCCCGAATCCCGGTGAAGAGGAATTGAACCTCCCAGATCCCCTCGGAGACTTTGAAGCCTTATCGCCTAGACGAAAAGAAAATGGAGGAGGACGCGCACCCGGGGGGTCTCGCATGATTTGGTGGACACGTTGAGATAAGCGCTGGCATTTTACATGTATACATATTTTGAAAATATTTTTTAATACCTACTAAGTAACTCATTTATATTGAACTTATGCTCTACGTGTGCTATATCATCTTTCTTTCTAATTCTAATCCCCTTTCCCTTTCGGCGGCGGCCCACGAATGTCTTTCAAACTCTCTCTGAAGTTTGGTGAAGACGCTCTTTTCTCCTCCCTCAAATCTGCCGTCAAGTGAAGCGCTTTCGATTTCAACTTTGAAAAAAACGTCTTCGACTTATACTTCATCGCCGCTCTTATACCCACGCCTTCCATGGTGATTGCATCAGCCGCCGATGCAGGTTTTTCCTTGTGCGGTGTAAACAGAGGTTTATCTCTCGCGAACATGCTACTCGGACCGAAACCGCCTCCGGCGTCAGTCGCTAACGTCGCGGTATTCTCTTGCTGCTGATGCGACACCGACAGACCAGCATTGCTTTCCTCTCTTTCTTTCCTTCTCGTTTTAGTCTCGTTTTTGCCGTACTCTCCTTTCTTTTCCGCTGGTTCGTACTCGAACCGTATCGTATCAATCACTTCAATGTTTTTCTCCTCTTCCTCTTCCTCTTTCTCTTTCTCATCCGTATCTTTCCCCGGTGTTCCGGGAAGCTCGTAGTGCTTCCTCAACTTATCCATGGCGTTTGAACCCGAGTTGCTCTTCTTTTCGCATTCGTCCTCTATTTTCTTCCCGTTTCGATCTGAACGCGGAATCATTACCCATCCTTTCGCGTGGACGGTACTTTCGTTTACCAGCCCATTGTTCACTGACCGAATATCTGCCATGGACACGTTGTATTTTATGCACATTCCCGTTAAGCTTTCGTGCGGTTCGATCGGGCGACGGAACGCGCTTATCATCGCGGTCGTCGTCGTCGTCGTCGTCATCGACGACGACGACGATGCGCTTCCACACCCACCACCGTTCTCCTCCTCGCCTTTTGCGCGCGGTGGTGGTCGAGACTCCGCCATCGGTCGTCGAAAGTCTCTCTCACGCAAAGAAGTAAGAGCACCTCCCCCCGGGGAAAAGCGCGCGTCGGCGATTCAGCGTGCGGTTCGTTCTTCGTTCTTCTCGTAAAACGCGCGTGAACACGCGTCACCGTACCGCGTCGCGCATGCGTGTTCGTTCGACGCGTTTGTTTATCCTCTCGTTCTCGTCTGTATCATCCAACGCTCTGCGCATTTCTTCTGAAGAAGAAGACGTCGTTTTCCCTTCCTTTGTCTTCTTTCTTTCTTTCTTAAACCCTAAAAACCCTAAACAATTCGCCAAAAAAAAAGAATTCTTTGAGGGACGAGACAATCGTGTGAAGAAGAAGACTTTTGGCTCGAGACGAATACAAGAAGAAGACTTGAAGAAGAAGAAGAAGAAGAAGAGATGGCGGACGACATAGCCGGGGAGGAAGTGGACGCGGTGTTTGCGGCCGCGTTAGCCGGCGGCGCGCCTCCCGGGGATGTCAAAACGCCTTCTGCGATGCGAGAAGTGCCTCCTCCTCCTCCGTCTCGGAATCCGCCGACGATTGAAGACGACGCTCCGAAGGAACGCGAAGAAAAAAAACACGTCGTCGCCGTTCCCCCGCCTCCGAATTTCTTCGCGACGCAGCAGCAGCAGCAGCAACAACAACAACAACAACAACGTTTTGGAGGAGGAGGAGGAGGAGGAGGAGGAGGACAACAGCGTGCGGTATCTGTGTTCGTCAGAGCGAACGAGGACGAGAAAATCATCACCCAAACGGAAATAGAAGAGGAGAAATTAGCCACGACGGCGAGAGAAGCGTTTTTAGCTACTTTCGCAAACTTTAAGAAGAAGAAGACGATGCAGGAAGATGTTGCAGGCGAGGAACAAAAAAGGGCAGCGTTGCCATCGGAAGCAGCAAAATTGAAAAATCCACCGCCGAATCCGATTCGATTGCAATCCCCGTTCGGATTGATCGACCCCTCAAAATGTACCGCAACAGGAACTTTGGTGAGTGGATGTAAGAAGAACGAGACGGCGAAAGTGTACGTGCAGATGCGAGACGATATTGGGAACGCATTGATGAAACCGAAGAAAGAAGAAGAGGAGATGATGGAAAAGTGCGGAAAGATGACAGTAGAAGGACGCATCTTGTTCGCTTCGACAACGAAAGAGAACGCTGGTAACGAAGAGTATCATACTTTCGAGTTGAAGGTTATGGATGGGAAATCTTTGCTGTATTGCGGAGAGTATCGACCGTTGGAGAGAGGGACGTATAACGTATACGTGGACGTGGTGTTTAGCGAGCAGAGGAATCCAAAGAATAACGGACGGTTTAAGATTGAAGGATCGCCGTTTCCGGTGTATTTTGAAGATGCAGGAGGGGTGGTTAATGGAACTGGTGAAAGTGAAAAAGAACGCAACAATGCAAGCGACTCGACGACCACGATCGCGAATACGGAAACCGCGAAAAAGCAAATCGATACACACGCTCCTTCGATTGGCGTCGATGGCCCAACGTCGTACGACATAGGCGGAGGTATTTCCGTAGAAAATGATAAAAACGACAAGAGAACTGTCCACGTGGCAAATTTATCCATAGCGATGAATCAAGATGCATTAGTTCAGCTCATGTCGCACGTAGGAACTGTAGTCGCAACTAAAATGGGAGGCGAAGGTAAAACTTACGCGTTCGTTGAGTTCCTATCGCACGAACAAGCAAGGACGGCGAAAGGATTAAACGGCATGGAAATAGGTGGCAGAAGTTTAAAAGTTGAATTCGCGAAGCAATCGAGGCTAATCGGGACGACCACGAACGTTGTCATTCATTACGGACCTCAGCAACAGTTGGCTTTGGAACGAGAAGAACAAAAGAAGAGAAGAGAAAGAGAGGAAAAAGAACGCGCAAGAGAACAAATGAGAGAGGAACGAGAAAGAGCGCGAGCGCAAGAGATATTAGCCGTGGAAAAGAGTAAACCGATATATTCCACACCGAACGTTCGACATCAAATTGAGATGCAGAAAGTTTTGGAGGGGAAAACTGAAGACGAAATATTGTTAGAACGCGCTCGTGCGCAAAAAAGGAGCAAACCGGACGAACCTGGAAAAAGTATGACGGCGGCAGAACGAGCCGCTAAGCGCGCTCAAGAAATAAGCGCTCGATTGAACGCAAATAGATAGGCCGGAATAATAGATTAGAATAGAATCATAGAGGATTAATTTATAGTAGTAATGGCATATAGCAGTATATTCGGGTTGTTCTTTTTTTCCCTCAAAACACAATCATTAATTTAATTTGTAAACATCTAATAGCCACACACAAACGATGTTATACACGGCGTACAACACGTACAAAGCAATGTATACCCACCCAATCTTCGGCGACAGCGTGAACCCACCCCCAGCCACCGTTCCGAGATATACAAACAAAACTCCGGCTAAAATAAGCGTGCTTGGAATTAACTCATCCGTCGTTACGGTCAAATAATTTGGCGTTTGCCACGACAAATAGCAAAGCCAAGGTAATCCTAATCCGAGCCAAATATCAAACACGTTTGATCCGACGGCGTTGGCAACCGCCATGTTCGCCAAACCATCTTTTGCGACCGCGATGGAACTCAACGCGTCTGGGATTGAAGTTCCCGCGGCTAAGACAGTCGTTCCCATGACGACTGGAGGAATGTTTAAAATGCAACCAATTCTAGTGCACCATTCAACCATAAAGTGAGTGATGCATCCGATGAACAGGATGGACATGACAAACGACAATGGATACCATTTTTTCCACTTTTCTTTCTGGCAGTTTGGAATGCACAACGCTAATATGCGATACCAAGGCATGGATAATAAATATATCGGGATATCTTTCTTATTCTCTGGAAATGCGAGCGACAGTTCCTCTTCTTCTCTGGCGTCTTCGATAGAGAGTACCGACGCGACGTTTGTCGAACGCTCGCCAGTGTTGGAAAGCCCGTTTTTTTCGCGCATCTTCAGAACATGCTCCACTACAAGCGCGTCTGATCGCATCTTACGAATTGCACTCTTCGAAATGTAGCTTGATCTAATACTAATACCGACGCGATCGTCTGGATCTTTCCCAGTCTCTTCGAGAATTTTCTCCCGATACGTTTTCGACTTTTTTCGCCAGATGTTTGCCGCCGCTTTCGCCGCAAGAATCGCCTGTAAGTTCGGCGTTGCCCCGTCTTCGCTCGACCGTTTCTCGCCACCGCCGCTCGGCGCTTTCCCTGACTCCGCCTGGCTCGCCTTTTTTTCCGCCTGTAAATTTTTATTCAACTCCATGAGTGTCTTTGCTCTCTCCGGCCACAACAAATCCATTTTGCGCATGAAAAATTCGTTATGCGCCATGAACATAATATAAAGGCCGTACAAACCAACGTAAATCCCACCTTCCCACCAATCCACCCTGCCTCCTGCAAATGTCGTCGCAATCCCAATCACTGCGGCACCATAAAACGTACAATCTCTCACCAACGGTTTCCAATCTAAAATCAACGTTTTGCCGACGGAAATCGTCGTTATACCGATGATTACCAAAATGTTAAATACCGCGCTGCCAACAATCGTACCGACGCCAATAGAAGACGACGCGTTCGCATTTACTAACGACATTAATGAACTCGCAAGTTCTGGCGCGGAAGACCCTGCCGCCATAAAAGTCGCCCCGGCGACATCGTCAGACAAACCCAAAGCCTCCGATATCGCCTCCAATGATGCGACGAAGTAGTCGTCGCAGACTATCGCGATCCCTAGGAATAAATACAAAACGCCGACAAAGTACCCGATTAAACCTCCAATTTTTTCCCAATCTTTCGTTGGTTTGCATTCGCCGCCACCTGCGGACAACAGTCGTCGTCTCCCTTCTCCTCCTGGCGCCGACGATGCCAAGTCAAAAGAAGACGAGGTGAAGACCGCCGAGAGCGTCGCTAAAAGCGCGAGCAAAGCGAGACCCCAAAAGAATGCGCGCGTCCTAATATTATCGTTCGATAGAGTCAAACGTGCGTGAGTATTTCGCGACGTAAACGTATCTCGACCTCGGAGGACATTTGGATGAAGAAGAAGAAGAAGAAGAAGAAAAAGACCGTTTGACGACAAGAGAGAGAGAATTTCGCGCTTCTTCAATAGAACATAAACGCACCTCAACCGCTCCTTAGATCGTCGCGACATTTTCGATCGCGCTCTTCTGACGCTCGTTATTGGCGCCATTTTCGTCCTCCTCTCCATCTCGCCGAGGAGGAGAACTGCGTATCTATTTTTAGGAATATTCCCGTCCTGTCGACCAAAAGCAATTCGCAAAAAATCACGAGATTGCGTTTTTCGACCCGAAGACAAGAGAAAGGAAGAGAAGACGCTCTCTTCCTTTTATTTTCTCTCTCTCTCTCTCTCTCTCTGTGTGTGTGTCGTCGCAGAGAGACCACGCGCGAGAGAGCGTTGTACCCTCCCTCTCTGTGGTGGTGGTGGTGGTGGTGGTTAATGTAACGACGCGTTTACGAGAGAGGGAAGACGTGTGTGTCATTACACATTATTTCACTTTTCAAAAGAAAGTTCAAAAGGTCAAGTCCCCCCCTCGTGTTAATGAAACAACTAACAACAACAATAAAAAACAACAACAACAACAACAACAACAACAACAACACGTCCAAAAAAAAACAAAAGAAGAGGAGGAAGGGGGTTTGTGTAAAAATACTTTAGCATTTAGACAATTCTGAAAAGAAGGAACAAAAGGAAGGAAAGATGAAAGAAAGGACGAGACAAAAAAAACGCAATTCAACTCTGTCTGTTCTGTAGAAAAATTGGTTCCTCCTCCTTTCGAAACGATTAGTGAAGAGAGACTCTCCGGCCACCACGGGCAAAACGCCGCGAAAGGAGAAAAAGCCACGCGCCCCGACGCCGCCGCGGTTTTGTCTCGCGCTTTTGTTCTTCGCGGCGTCGAGAGGTGAAAACCGCGTGTTCTTGGTGGTGGTGTTTTCAAAGTGCGAGAGAGAATCGATTTGAACCTTTCGAGAGAGACAAACGGACACGAAGACGAGGATCGACGATTAGCAGATGAATCCACCACCACCTTCTCGGTATCATCAACCGGGCCCACCGCCGATGAATGGAGGGTACCCACAGCAACAACAACAACATAACGCTCCTCCTTCTGGACCTGCTGGATCGCATCCCTCTGCTCCTCCAACGATGCAACAACAAGGTAACTCTCCTTTGCACGCGCACCCGCAGGCACCTCCGCGCGTGCATTTAGGTGGGACGCCTCCTCCACCATCACAGAGCGGTGGACAGCACCAGCCTTCATCGACTGGGTTTCGAGGAGGACAACAACAACAACCGTCTTCTTCTTATCCTCAGCCTGGCCTTCAGCAACACCCGCCATCGATGTTATCATCGATGAGTCAACCACCTTCACAACAACAGAATTTTCAGCCCGCTCCCCCAGCAATGGGAGGAATATCGCAGAGCAGTCGATACCCGAATCCAACGCCGCAAGCGACGACGACGACGACGCAAGGCTATCAGCAATCACAACAACAAGCAAATGTCGGTGGTGTTGGTGCGAGGACGTATCCGCAGTATCCTGAGACGACAACCGCTCCGCAACAACCTCAGTATGGAGGACAACCGCAACAACAGCCACAACATTATCAGCAAGGGATGCCGAGTGGCGGATATAATCCTCCGCAAGCACCGCATAGTTTAAATCAAGGGTTTCAACAGTATGGACCGCAGCCAACACCACAGTCTGCGGCTTCTAAAATCGATCCTTCGCAGATTCCAAGACCGCCACACGACCCGCACGCGGAACGAACTATTTTTGATACTAGAAATTCACAAACGGGCGCGCCGATGCATCCACCAGGTGCGACCTCAAATTATATGGCAAGAGATGTAGGTAACGCGAGTCCAAGGTTCATTCGAGCAACGACGAGCGTTGTTCCGAATCAATCCGATTTATTACAAACATCTGGCATGCCATTAGCAGTGTTTGTCAATCCATTGGCAACGTTAAAAAATGACGAAGTTCAAGTTCCGATTGTCGATAATGGAGGAATGGGTCCCGTGAGATGTCTGAGATGTAAAGCGTACGTTAACCCTGGAATGCGATGGGTGGATCATTTCCGATTCGCGTGTAATTTTTGTGCGCATGTGAGTGAGTGTCCCAGAGAATATGCATGTGCTTTAGGATCAGATGGGAAAAGGCAAGATTGGATGCAACGTCCAGAATTATGCCGTGGAAGCGTAGAATATATTGCTCCGGAAGAGTACATGGTTCGAGCACCGATGCGGCCGAGCTATTTCTTTGTTATCGATGCGAGTCCGTCGGCAGTTCAAAGTGGCGTGACAATATCGGCCTGTGAGGTCATCTCTAGAACTTTGGATAACATTCAAGGCGGGGACGCCGCGAGCGTGGGAATTGCCACATTTGATGGCACCGTACACTTTTACGCCATTCGTGGAGACGATGGGAACAACGATACAAGCAATGAAAATCAAGAGAATGAGAAACCAACTATGTCGAATGGTGTGACAAAAACGCCGAAAATGCTCATCATCCCAGATGTGGACGATCCATACGCACCTTTGCCAAAAGATCTACTCTTGAATTTGAACAAAAACAAAGACGCAATTAAGACTCTATTGAAACAAATTCCGGATATGTTTGCGAATTCGCGCCCGTCCGCGGTGGCAAGCGGCGCTGCTGTCAAATCTGCCATCGACGCTTTGAAGTACAAGGGAGGGAAAATTATGCTCTTTCTTGGATCGATGTGTTCGGGAGGATGGGGTAAACTCGAAGTTCGGACACACTCTGGGAATGTAGAAAAGGAGCCTCTGAAAATTATGAAACCAGCAGAGAAGTGTTATCAAGATTGCGCCGTGGAGGCTGCGGAATATCAAATCGGCATCGACGTGTTCGTGTGCGGGTCGCAACCTGTAGATTTGGCAACTTTAGGCGTTTTGACGAGAACAACTGGCGGCACGTTATATAGATACCCGAACTTTAACGTTCAGTTAGATTTTGCACAGATGTTGAACGATTTGCGATGGAACTTTTTGCGACCTCAAGGTATGGAAGCGGTTATGCGTGTGAGAGCTTCTCAAGGTTTAGGTGTCGCCGAATACGGTGGCTATTTCTGCAAACGCACGCCGACGGATGTTGATTTACCTGTCTTGGATGGGGAAAAATCAATCATGGTCAACTTAAGATACGAAGACAAGTTAGTAGACGGAGCCGAAGCGTATGTGCAGTGCGCCTTGTTGTACACGACGATGAATGGAGAGCGTAGAATTCGCGTTCACACGCTCGCATTACCGGTGACGTCTGTTCTAGGCACGTTATTTAGAAATGCAGATTTAGATGCACAAACCTGTTTCATGGTTCGGAAAGCTGCGAATACCCTTTTGGGTGGGAAACACACAATTGCCGCCGCAAAAGATGCCGCTTTAGCGCAATGCGTATCTTCGCTTTACGCATATCGTAAATACTGCGCCTCCAACAACGCCTCTGGGCAACTCATTTTGCCAGAAGCGTTGAAGACTTTGCCGCTGTATGCAATTGGCATGTACAAATCGAACGGTTTGCGAACGGAAGCTTCCGCGGACGATCGCGCGCATTGGCTTTTTAGAATGCTAAAAAGCGATCCGTCTGAAACGACGCCTTCGGTGTATCCACGACTGTTTCCCTTGCACTTCATCCTGGAGGACGATGGATTCCAAGCGAACCAAAAGCAGAAGCATGACGATGGCGACGAAGCGAGTGGTACTGGTAATACCGACGTCTTTCCACCATTCCCACCGTGTCAATGGCTCTCCGCTGAAAAACTTGACGGTGACGGCTTATACCTTCTCGAAGATGGCAGCGAGATTCTCGTTTGGATGGGACGAAATTACCCGCAAGACCGCTTGAAAGAAGTCTTTGGCGTAGACACCGTCGACCAACTCGATGCTCGACAATCTATGCTTCCACCAAACTTACCCAACGAAAGAAACAAACGCATGAACGCCTTTATCAATGCCATGCGTAAAGCCCGCTCTGGATATATGCGCATGCGCATCTTGAAACGAAACGACTCCATGGAAACGTTGTTTTATAACCGCTTAATCGAGGATCGAAGCGTCGCAGGGATGTCTTATGTGGAGTTTCTCTGTCATGTCCACAGATTGATTCAAAACAAGTTCGCTTAGACACACACACACACACACACACACACTTATATATTTATATATATACTGTGATTAATGATAACTGCGTTTGCAACTACTTATTGTTAGAAGAAGAATATAAAGCCGTCTCTATGCGTGTTGTTGTTGCCGTCGACTATTCGACTATATCGTGTCCTTTTGTAAGTTCTTCTCACCTTTTTCAAAGCTCCTCAGCTTAGTTCGTTAAATAAAAAATTCACAAACTCTTTCGTCATAATAAGTGCATAGGTTGAATCAAATCAAACAAAAATCGTTCGATCCCATAGCATTGCGTCGTAAATAATAATACTAACAAGAAGAAGAAGAAGAAGAAGAAGAATCGAACATGAAGATTGCCGTCGAGGGGTGTTGCCACGGCGAGTTGGAAACCATTTATGCAGCCATGGAGAAAATAGAGAAAAAAGAAGACATCAAAATCGACTTGTTGATATGTTGCGGCGATTTTCAAGCCGTACGGAACAAGCGAGACCTGGAATGCATGTCGGTGCCGATTAAATACCGCGAGATGGGGACTTTTTACAAGTACTACAGCGGAGAGTTGAAAGCGCCGTACCCAACTTTGTTCATCGGAGGCAATCACGAGGCGTCGAATTACTTGTGGGAACTGTACTACGGCGGTTTTGGAGCACCGAATATTTACTATTTGGGACATTCTGGATGCATTAAATTTGGTGATTTGCGCATAGCTGGTTTGTCTGGGATATATAAACAGTACGATTACAGGAAAGGGCACTACGAACGACCGCCGTATACGCAGGAGAAGCAAGTGAAAACGGCGTATCACGTGAGAGAGTTTGATGTGTTCAAATTGAAACAGATTCGGGAACCAGTTGATGTGTTTTTGTCTCACGATTGGCCGAGGGGGATTGAAAAGTTTGGAGATGTTCAAGATTTGTTGAGGAAGAAGAAGTTTCTGAGGGAAGATATACAGAAGAATCAGTTAGGATCGGTTCCTGCGATGGAAATTTTGAAACAGTTGAAACCAATGTATTCATTTTCGGCGCACTTGCATGTAAAATTTGAAGCGACGGTAAATCACGATAACGGAGCGTCGACGCATTTTCTAGCCTTGGATAAGTGTATACCTCACGCACCGAATAGGCAGTTCTTACAGGTCATTGATTTACCCGAAAAAAGTTCGGGTGGAGGATTTCAATTAGATATGGAATGGTTGGCAATTACGAAAGCGAACCATGCTTTTCAATCGTTCACAAAGGCGCCAGCGAAACTTCCCGACTATGGAGTCCCGGAATCGGTAGATTTAACCAGCTCGACGGAGTTTGTGAGGAATAAAATGGAGGGGATAAAATTACCTGAGTTTGTGGAAACGGTTTCACCGCACGTTGCGAGCGTAAAAGCGAGACAACCACCTCCGGAAAAAGTCGAAAGGAACCCGCAAACGGTTCAGATTTTGGAGATGTTAGAATTAGATTTTAAGTTAGACACGGGAGGGGATAGTTCTGGGAATAAACCGTATTCATCGTCTTCGATGACGAGGTATCGGGTTCCGGGTGCTGGGCCGTTTACTTTACCGCCGCCAGGAACGCAAGGAATGCCTCCGATGGGTACACAATATCCTCCCCCGCCTCCCCCGCCCCCGCCTCCTGTCGAGAAAGATCCTGACGTTATAGATTTAGATGATATTTAGATTTGAAGAATACACATATCGTATTAGTAGTCAAGATAAACAACTCTGGGGGCTAGGAAGCTATGTTTTTATTTATTCTTTCTTTCATTTGTTCTTTCGATAAGTATCATCATTAATTTCGTCATCGAAAAAGTCGCCAAAATCGTCCTCGCTCGGGTAGTTGTTACTTTTGTCTTCATTTGTCAAAACAACAAAGTCATCTTCGGCTTTCGCGGTGCCGCTGCTTCTACTGCTGCTGCTACTATTACTCATCGACTCTTCTTCGGCACCCATGGCCCTCTTTGCAAGTTCGTATCCAGCAAAGTTCATCGCGCCTAATGGCGCGATCCACGCGATTCTAAATAATGCACCCTTAAACAAAGCTTTTGGACCTTCAGTCGCAAGAATATTTTTTATTGTAACTAACATCGCCTCGCCTACGGGACTTCGCCCAGTCATCGCTCGAGTTTTCAACACATCGAACGGCGTCGTGCACAAGGAACCAACCGCACCAGCGGCGCCGCCGATGGCAATAAACTCGTGCGAAGAGAGCTCTTTCCCTTTAACTGACCGAGCAAGAACTTTGAACTGCTCATAAGCGGTCATACCAATCATATAAAACGGAATTTCTCTCGTGAGCGTTGCGGCGGTTCCAGAGAATAGTGGTCTTGGCCCATTCGTTGTGACGCCTTTCACCGCGGCGAAAACATTCGTATATTGTTGCGTTTGAAGCTTTTGTTTCAACACCTCGCACGGGATTCTCACGCACGTACCTACTAACGTCCCCACACCGGCAGACATACCTTGCACCGTAATCTCAGAAACGAACGGCAACAGTGTCAATGGGCCAAAAACTAATCTCGCCATTTCGTACGTCGCTGCGCGCATGCCGTGCCCAAAGAAATTCCCAGTGACAGACGGCACGATTCCTTGATACAACGTTCTCACCCCGGCTGGATTTCTTGGAACTGACTTCAATATCCCAAACATTCCAGGACCTTTTCCAACCGTAGCTTGGAGTCTCGTTTTAAGCGTGTCTATTGGATGTAATGTGGACGTGGACATGGCCGAGGCACACCCTCCGGCTAAGGCGGCTTTCAGCGCCATCGAAAATGTCCCTCCCGAACCTTGTGGTTTTGCAAATTCTACCATTGTTGCGGCTTCAAACCATACTTTAGATGGATCGGAATCCATAGCCACCACATCTTGAGGCAATAACATCATAAAGTTTCTAAACTGCCCATACGAAATAAATTTTGGGTTCCCGCTCAGAGCCATGTGTCGCAACATAGCCTTTGCGTTTTCATCCGTCGCTGGTAACCCGAGTTTTGCCAAGGATAACTTCACGTCGTTTTCTTTCAACATCCCCGATCTTCCAACCGATAACGAGTTATATGCTTTCAACATTTTTGATTCGCGTTCGTTCATAACAGCTTTGAAATCTTCCCACGACAACGACCGTGCAAAGTAGTTCGATTTCGCTCGGTCGAAGAATTTCTTAGCATACCAGTTGGGCAGTTTCCTTCTCCGCAAGACAAACTTCAAGTCGTCCAAGGTCACTTTCCCAGTTTGTGACACGTCTATTTCTTCCTCAAAGAATTTCAGTCCTATTGTTTAGAATAGAAGACTTCTGTTAGAATTTTATTTTGTTTTCTCACGTGTTGCTCAATCGCATCACAAAAGAGAGAAAGAAAGAGAGAGAAGTAGAAATAAAAAGAAATGGTATGGAACAACGCGTAACAATAATAAACATACCTTCCTCTTCCGTGTACTTGAAAAAATCCGCCACCGAGGATAATCTCTTCCGATCTGGATGATGTTCCATGTGCTGTCTCTCTTCTCTGAGTTCCTCTAACGCCGCTTTGAAATCGGGCAACTTGAATTTCCCGGTGTCCTTGTCCACGAATTGTTTCGGAATTTTGTCCTGAAACTGACGGAGTTGTTCGTTCAGTCTCGTCGGATCGATGACCGCGAAGAAGCCAGAGAATGGGACATCGACCTTCCTCCTCCTCGTCCCGCCACCTTTCGTCTCGCCCGTGCCTTGCCCTCCTCTTCCCCTTCCCTTGGCGACGTCGACGCCTCGGATGGTGAAGGCTTTCATGGTCTTTTTCTCTTCCTCTGAATTGCGCCGTCGTCGTCCTTCTTTCTGTGAAGTAGTTTTCGATGGTCTCGTACATAAACGTGTTGGTACAATTTTTCCTTCCTCACACTCTCTTTCTCTTTGTCACTTGTGCCCTAAAAACCAGAAGAAAAACAAAATTCTCTCGTCTCTCTTTGTTCCTGGATCAAAGAAAAGAAACTCCCAAAAAAAAAAAAGACGAGTCTTTTGAAAGAAAGACACTCCGAAAGGAAATCATCGCCACTGTAGTAGAGTATCAACGTAGGGAGAGAATAGAAAAGTCAAGATGGCCAAGTCCACGAACCACACGGCACACAATCAGTCGTATAAAGCGCACAGAAATGGTAAGAGAAAAGTCGCGCGTCTTTTTACGCGTCGCGTCGTGGGAAGTTTCGCCAAGGTCGATTGCGCGGAATCGCAAATGCGTGGGAAGAGGAGCGCTTTTGCCGGGCTTTCATTTTGTGGCGTGATTTCGGGGAAATAGACGCGCTTGCGAAACCGAAACGACGAGTATCTCGCCTCGAGTGGGCGATGCATGTAATGAAAAGCGTTTGCGCGTTCTTACATTGGACGTTGCATCGTTCCATGGGTTTCTTTCAGCGCGTTTCGTATTGCATTTTTTAACCCTTTTAGCTGCTCGCTTCTTAAACACCGCCACTGACAACTCATTCTTCTCTCCTAAACTACTTTAAAACAGGCATCAAAAAGCCAAAGAAACACGCGAAGAAATCCTTGAAGGGCATGGACCCGAAGTTTCTCCGCAACCAAAAGTTCTGCAAGAAGCACAACAAAGTGAAGTAATCAGTCGCCGAAAGGGTATTGCCTGTGTCGTCAATACGTGTACCAGGGTGTACCTTTGAGGCGCTGTCGTTGTCCTTCGCGCGCACACACACACACGAAGGACGACGCACTTGTGTGTATAGCTTCATAGAAAAAGAGAGAGAGAAGAGAGAGAGAGAACTTAGTCCTTAGAGCAAAGTTGTATGTTTTACAGATAACTATATATAAATTTTGGAAGAGTGACCGTACTGTTTTACGCCCAGAAACGCAAGTAGATGTGCAGCTCTCCTCTTGTTCTTCGTCTGACCTCTTTTTGACCTGATGCCTGAGAAATAAACGAGATCTTTTCAAAAATCTCCAAAAGCTCGAAACGTTGTCTGTCGTCGCTGAAACAGAGAGCTCGTAACGAGAGAGAGAAAGAGAGAGGAAGAAGAAAAGAGCACTACTAATCTCGTCATGGAAGCGTTGCCAAATTTCTTCGGCAACGCGGGAGGCCAACAGTCCGCGGAAGACACGATGGATGTGGACGGGGAAGAAGTCTTGTGCGTCATTCGTTGCGGACGATTAAACAAAATCGAGAATAAAATGAAAGCAGATCCGACGAAAGGGAAGTTACGCGTCGTTAGAGGGATCGATTCATTGACTCGATTGCAATACGGGGAGAGAAACCCGTCGACACCTTTTGAACCGAGCGAGGATATCATCATATTTCCGCAAGAGTGTTTGAGCAAAATGATGAAGCAGCCAAACTGTTTCGCGTTGAAATTTGTCGAAGACTCGTCGAGAGACATGTACTTTTGGTTCCAAGAGAAAGGGGACGACAAAGCGAAGGAAGATTTGTTGAAGAAACTGAACGAGACGTTGAACCAAACGGAACCGATGCAAGGTGGAGGAATTGGAGGAGGTCAACAATCGATAGACGAACCGGACTTTGAACAACAGTTGAGAGATGCGATTGCAGCGTCGCAAATGCCGCCAGATACGCCCGTAAACGAACAGCAACAACAAGAACAAGGAGAAAAAGAACAACAAAAAGAACAACAAGAACAAGGAGAGAAGAAAAATGACGCAGAGATGGACATGGAGACGCCATTTGTGGGAGCGTCGAACACGGCGCCAAAAGCGCCGCAAAAGGAGAAAGACACTACTGCTTTTTCGGGTGGGGAAGGAATGAGCGCGACTGCGTCTGAAATGGCTGCCGCGATGGCTGCGACTATGTCTGAAATTCGAGTTCCAGCTTTCGGAGAAAAGACTCCGCAGCAACAGCAACAGACTGGTGGTAGTTTAAGAGACATTTTGAAGCCGGAAATTGTGGGCCCGATTTTGAGAAACAAGGAAGTGCGCGATCGTTTATTGGTACATTTGCCGGAAGAGCACAGAGAAACGGCTGATTTAGAAGAGTTGGTTCAAACGCCACAGTTTAAATCGCAATTGGAACGATTTTCGGAGGCGTTACAAAGTGGACAGATGGATTTGGGTCAGTTTGGATTGAAAGCAGAGACGAACTCGCCAATTGCGGACTTGCGCACGTTTTTAAAGGCTATTCAAGAGCAAGTTAAAGAGAAGGAAAGCGAAAGTAAAGATGGAGGCACTGATGCGATGGAATAAGAAGGAAGCGCGCAGACATAAAGCGATAACTTAGAGTAATTAATACAAGAACTACCGAATAAGATTAGATCATTAAAGATTCAATCTCAGTCCGAAGAATATCATATGATTCGTTTTCCTTCAAACATTCTTCCACGTATGGTTCGCACGATTTCAAGAACAACTCGAGCTTTTTAGAGTTCAGAACGCGCTCTAAATCCACCCCGTCGGATTCGTACGTTCTGGGCTCGTATTGTAAATATTGGTCTACTCGAGTGGTCGGCGAAACTTGAGTACTTTTAGTTTCCAACTCTGCGGTACTTTGGATACCGGAATCGTGCGCAATAAACGTCTCGCTATCGTTATCCTTATCGTCATCGTCTTTGTCTTGATATACATCATTATGATCATCATCGTTTCCTTCATTTTCAATCTTCTTCTCCATCTCCATCTCCAACGCCGACCCGAGGTCTACCCAAAGTTTTGGCTTGTACTCAAATATATACGTCTTCTTTTCCTTCGCTTCTTCCTCGGCCTTCTTCTCTTCGGCTTCTTCCTTCCACATTTCGCCTAGTTCCGCAGTCAATGCGAGTTCGAAATTGTTACCGTCGCCGTACTTATCCTCCTCGTTCCGTCGTAAAACAAACGTTTCCCCATTGAAAACCGTTTCGTTTTTCTTCTCCTCCTTTATCAGTTGTTCTTTCAAACAATAAAAATCTGAGATGGCTCCGCGGAATCGAACGTCTTTGAGTACCTCGCATTTCTTCACCTCTAGTAACTGTGACGGGGGTTTCTCTTCTTCTTTTCCTTCTCTCTCGTCGTCGTCGTCGTCGTCGTCTTTTTCGTCGTCTTCTTCTTCTTCTTTTTTTGGTC